>ENA-UOUL01000900-UOUL01000900.1-bioreactor-metagenome-genome-assembly--contig:-NODE-900-length-46744-cov-6.385990_pt1 | contig 46744 bp, 40 predicted proteins | sample MGYA00249838_ERZ747220 | MGnify/ENA primary metagenome ERZ747220 (study PRJEB28778, sample SAMN05720191) | bioreactor metagenome | isolation source: Anaerobic biogas reactor | place: USA:Washington... | reverse complement strand
TAAGGCGGTTTCCACATGGAAGGAAGTGGCTAAAATATGCCGGGAAGGCGTGGACTATGGCATGGCCGCCGTATGCATCCCACCCCGCTTTGTGCGCCAGGCCAAGGAGAAATACGGTGACAGGCTCAATGTCGCCACCGTCATCGGCTTCCCGCTGGGCTACAACACCACCGCCGTCAAGGTCTATGAAACCCGCCAGGCCGTTGGCGAAGGGGCGGATGAGATTGACATGGTCATAAGCCTGGGGGACGTGAAGGATGGCGATTTCGACGCCGTCACGCGGGAAATCAGGGATGTGAAGGCCGCCTGCGAGGGGCGGGCGCTCAAGGTGATCATAGAAACCTGCTTCCTGACGGATGAGGAAAAAATCTCCCTGTGCCGCTGCGTCACCGAAGCGGGGGCCGATTTCATCAAGACCTCCACCGGCTTTGGCGCCGGCGGCGCCACCCCGGAGGACATTGAACTCCTTAAAGCCCATATCGGCCCCCAGGTCAAGATCAAAGCCTCCGGCGGCATCCGCACCCGGGCGGCTATGGAAGGCTACCTGGCCCAGGGCGTGGAACGCATCGGTGCCAGCAGCGCCATCGGGGCTTACGGGGAACCATAACCAAAGCGCCTGAAAACAGCCCGTCCCGTGTTTCCCGGGGCGGGCTGTTCCTGTGCGCGAAATTTTCCGTCCAGGGATGCCGGATCGCGGTTTTCATTTTCTCCAGTGCCATTTTTCGGGAATCCGAGAGATGGATCCCATGGTGATGCCGGGGACCGCCCGGGCGGGGGAGAAAGCCTTCTGCGTTGATAAAAGCGTCCAGGTTCCTGATGGTTTCCGGCTCCATGCCCCAGGGGCTCCGGTGCATGGCCTGCGCGCACAGGCCCTCCTCATACGCCGTGAGCCTGGCCCGGGAGATGTTCAGTTTCAGGCCCGTTCAAGTACAATGTATCGGGGCCCTTCAGGCCCCAGCCGGCTCTCAAACAGCGTCGGTTCTCCCAGGGGCAAGGGCTCCCGATGCAGGGGCAGGCGGGGTGTAAGCTCATCAAGCGGCTTGGCCAGTTGGGCCCGGCGCGCCAGGGTGACATGGGGCACAAAGAGGCGTCCCGCAGGCGGAAAGCCCAGCGTCCGCATCCCTTCTTCCACCGCTTTCACCCGTTCCATAACCGCCCGGTCACAGGCAAGCCCTGCCCAGAGGGTGAGCCCGCCTGGCGTGGGAAAACAGCCGTAGCCTGTCAGCGCCGCCTGTCCTTCCCCCGGTTCATACGGCTCAAGCCCACGGATGAACAGCCGCAATCCAGCCACCTTGTTTTCCGCCACCTCGCCCAGAAAGCGCAGGGTAAGGTGCAGGTTTTCAGCTTTGGTCAGGCTGATTTTCCCGGCATTGGCGGCAAAAACTTCCTCTGCCTGTTTCATCAGCGTGATAAAGGCCTCCGGCAGCCCCAGGGCGATAAACAGGCGCATGGCCATTGTTATCTGCCCCTGCGGGACAGGCCCATCAGGCGGCTTAAGGCAATAAGCGCCAGCCCGGGCACCATCACAAGCAGCATGGCCAGAAAAGCCATGGCCCAGTAACTCACCTGGCCCAGCAAACCGGGCGCCACAGCCTCAGGCCCAAAGAAAAGCCCATGGATGACCGGAGCTATCACATCCATCCTGAGGGCTGCCACCAGCCCGGTGAGCGCCGGCAGAAGCACTGCCAGGAGGATGCCCACCCAGCGGATGAAACCGCCATTTGCGCGCCGGGGAGGGGCGGCAGGCACTGCCTGGCGCCTGGTTATGGGCGGGGGCGGGAGCTCCTGGCTGCCAGTATCAGGCTGCTGCATCCGCCGTTCAGGCGAGGCTGTCTGTACACTGGGCGCCGAAACAGGCGTGCCAGCGCCAAAACGCCTGGCGTTACGCGGGGCCGAACACTGCACACACTGGCTGTAGCCCTCCTTGTTGGCTGTCTGGCAGCGGCTGCAAATCCACATAGGGTTTCCTCCTGTTTTTCTTTCCACAGGATATAACGCCCGCCGTGATGGTTTTCATGCGGCGGGCGGCGCTGGGGCGGAAAGCCTCTGCCTTAGTCGCCGAAGGAAATATTGATGTTGCGGGCGGCCCTGATAATCTGGCTTTCCGGGTCCACCGGTTTGGGGACACCAGCGATATCGGCCAGGCGGTTTTGCGTGATTTGCTGGCCCGCAAGGGCCACCGTTACACCAAACTGCCCTTGCTTGATGAGATGCGCCGCGTGTACGCCAAACTGGGTGGACAGCACCCTGTCATAGGCACAGGGGCTGCCCCCGCGCTGCATGTGGCCGGGAATGACTGTGCGGCACTCCACATTGGTCAGCTTTTCCAGCTGGGCTGCGATGTGCTGGGACACATTATAGAACTCGCGCTCCATCCGGGCAGCTTCCCGCTCCTTCTTTTTCATGGCCGCCTCTTCCTGGCTCATCGCGCCTTCGGCCACGGCGATAATGGTGAAGAATTTGCCCAGTTTGGCCCGGTCATCCAGCACCTTCGCTACCCGTTCGATATCATAGGGGATCTCTGGCAAAAGGATCACATCCGCCCCGCCTGCCATGCCGGCGTAGAGCGTCAGCCAGCCGGCCTTGTTGCCCATGATCTCGATAACCATGCAGCGGCTGTGGCTGGCAGCGGTGGTATGGATGCGGTCGATGACATCCGTGGCGATATCCACTGCCGTGTGGAAGCCAAAGGTGAAGTCGGTGCCGAAGATGTCGTTGTCTATGGTCTTGGGAAGGCCGATAACATTCAGCCCCTCATCGCTCAAAAGGTTGGCCGTCTTGTGGGTGCCGTTGCCCCCCAGGGCTACCAGGCAGTCCAGCCTCATGGCCTTGTAGTTCATCTTCATGGCGTAAACCTTGTCCACGTTGTCCTCTTCCACCACCCGCATATTGCGGAAGGGGGTTCGGCTGGTGCCCAGGATGGTCCCGCCCAGGGTGAGGATCCCGGAGAACTGATGGCGCTCCATGATTTGGTAATCCCCGTCGATCAGGCCCCGGTAGCCGGCACGGATGCCGATGATCTCCGCGTCCAGCGTCTGGTAGGCGGCCCGGGCTACGCCGCGGATGGCGGCGTTTAGGCCCGGACAGTCGCCCCCGCTGGTCAGAATGCCAATGCGCATGGCTTCGCCTCCTGTCTTGTCTGGCTCACTTGATGCCCAGGATGTCCAGGATCCCCCGGGACAGCGTGCGGCCCATGGTATACCCGGCGCCGGAGGCGGTGGAGCGGGTGAAGTTGTCCAGCATCTTCTCGCCAATGGTTTTGACGGTGCGGGTGGTTTTTTTTGCTTCCTTCTCCACCTTCACCGGGGCCGCTTCCCGGACTGCCGCCACCTGCTGGGGCTCATACTGGCCGGTCTGGGGGTTGTAGACCAGCACCGGCGGAGGCGCCTGTTCCACTTTGCGCACGCTCTGGGGCACGGGGGCTGGGGCCGCCTCCTGATGGGGCGTCACCACGGGCTCCGGCGCCATGGGTGCTTCCACCTGGCGCTGGACATACTGCCCAGTGGCCGGATCAAACACCGTGAAAGTGGTTTTGAAGGATTCGGTGCCTGTCTGCGCCACTTCTTCCACCAGGCCCTGGCCCTCTTCCAGGATCACCCGGGCAGTACCGGTCACGCCCTGGGAGGCGTATTTGGCAGCCAGCATCTCATAGGCGCTCTCCCGGTCAAACATCTGGTCGTATTTGTCCTTTAGCTCGCTGGTGTCGATGATGTTTTGCCGCAGGGTACCAGAAATGGCACCGATGGCGGACTGGGGCGGCAGGATGACGGCCCGCTGGGTGATGCCGGGGGCTCCCTTCTCATCCAGGAAGGACAGGAGCGCTTCCCCGGTCTTAAGCTCGGTGATGGCCTGCTCCATGTCAAAGGCGGGGTTGGTTCTGAAGGTCTGTGCCACCGTCTTGATTACTTTCTGTTCCTGAGGGGTGAAGGCCCTCAGCGCGTGCTGCACCCGGGCAGCCAGCTGGCCCAGCACCGTGGAGGGGACATCCGCTGGATTCTGCGTGATGAAAAACACGCCCACCCCTTTGGAGCGGATAAGGCGGATGGTGAGCTCCACCTTGTTCAGGAGTTCCCGGGGGCAGTCCTCAAACAGCAGGTGTGCTTCATCAAAGAAGAACACCATCCGGGGCAGCTCGCTGTCCCCCTGTTCAGGCAGAAGCTCGTAAAGTTCCCCCAGCATCCACAGCATAAACACCGAGTACATATAAGGCCTTAAGAAAAGCTTGTCGGCCGCCAAAATGTTGATCATCCCGCGGCCTTCTTCATCCCTGACAAACCAGTCGGCGATGTCCAGCGCCGGCTCGCCAAAGAACTGGTCCCCCCCCTGGTCTTCCAGCACCCCAACAGCCCGCTGGATGGCGCCCACGGAGGCCTTGGAGATGTTGCCATAGCGCAGGGTGTAGTCTCCCGCCTTGTCGCCGCAGTAAGCCAGCATCGCCCTGAGGTCTTTGAGGTCAGTCAGCAAAAAGCCCTCGTCGTCCGCAATCCGGAATACGATGCTCAGGACGCCGGCCTGTGTGTCGTTTAACTGCAGCATCCGGGCGAGGAGCAGCGGCCCCATCTCGCTCACCGTGGTCCTCACGGGGTGGCCTGAAGTGCCATACACATCCCAAAGCGTCACCGGGTTCCCCTGGGGGGTAAAGTGCTCAACGCCGCATAGTTCCAGGCGCTCCCGGATCTTGTCGTTGATTTCGCCCGGCTTGACCAGCCCAGCCAGGTCTCCCTTTACATCCGCCATAAACACGGGAACGCCCATCTGGGAAAAAGCCTCCGCCATCACCTGCAGGGTGACAGTTTTTCCGGTGCCGGTGGCGCCGGAGATCAGCCCGTGGCGGTTGGCCATCTGGGGCAGCATGGTGACCCGGCCCTCCTGGGATGTGCCCAGCCACACTTGATTATCCAGAAGCATATGATTTTCCTCCGTTCAATTTTTGCGGGATCAATTCACGCCCGAAAGTTTGATTTATTTTATCATAAACCCCGCCGTGCTACAAACGGCATTCCTCCACCACCGCCACCGCCTGAACTGCGATGCCTTCCTCCCGGCCCACAAAGCCCAGGCCCTCAGTGGTGGTGGCTTTGAGGCCCACCTTGCCAGGGGAGACGCCCAGGGCGGCCGCGATGTTTGCCTGCATCCGGGGAAGGTGGGGAGCCAGCTTGGGGCGCTGGGCCTGGATGGTGAGGTCGCACGAAAGGGGGGTGAATCCCTTTTTCTGCAGCAGTGCCACGGTTTTTTCCAGCAATGCCAAGGATGATATGCCTTTGTAAGCCGGGTCGGTATCGGGAAAGTGCCCCCCGATGTCCCCCAGGGCGCATGCGCCAAGCAGCGCATCCGTCAGGGCGTGGAGGGCGGCATCCGCGTCCGAATGGCCCATCAGGCCCTTTTCATGGGGAATGGTCACCCCGCCCAGGATGAGCGCACGGCCTTCCACCAGGCGGTGCACATCATAGCCCAGGCCCACACGTGGGGGCATGCGCATCAATTTTTCTGCCATGGAAAAATCCTCCGGCAGCGTAATTTTAATGTTGTGTCGGCTGCCAGGCACCAGCGCCACGGGCAGGCCCAAGCGCTCCACCAGCCCGGCATCGTCCGTGAGGGCGTCGGAACACTCCTTGTAGGCCCGTTCCAGGATATCCCGCCGGAAGCCCTGGGGGGTCTGCACAGCGTAGAGGCCTTCCCTGGATTGGGTGCCGGCAATAAACTCCCCCCGGGATTTTTTCAGGGTGTCAGTCATGGGCAAGGCCGGCACCGCCGCGCCCGCTTCATGGGCTTTGCGGATCACCTCCCGCATCATCCCTTCTCCGGCAAAGGGCCGGGCGGCATCATGTACCAGCACGATTTGGGCATCCGCCGGAAGTTGGGCCAGGGCGTTCTCCACCGATTGGCGGCGGGTTTCCCCGCCATAGGCCATCCTGTCCGCCTGAAGGCCGCCGTGAAGAAGGGCTTCTTCCACCTCTGCCTGATCCTCCGGCCGGATGACCAGCACCACGCCGGCGCAAACCCTCTTGAGTGCCCTGAAGCCGTGGCAGAACAGCGCTTCACCTCCCAGAAGCAGAAGTGCCTTGTTTATACCGGCCCCCAGCCTTATTCCGCTGCCGGCCGCCACCAGGACGCCCCAGACGCTCATACCCCCTCCTCACCTGAGAGGCGGCGCAGGACATGGTCGTAGATGCCCTGGGCCTCCTCCTGCCAGGCAGCGCGGAAGCGCTCGGCCAGGGCGGCAGTGGGCAGGGACAGGTCCAGGCGCATCAACGGCATCTCACCGTCTGAAATACCCATGGACACATGGTATTCATGCTGCCCCTCATGGCTGATCCCGGCAAAAACCTCCCTTTCCCTCTGCCAGCGGGCCCTGTAGGCCGGGGCCTTTTCATCAATGGTGTCTGTATCCCGGGTGACAGCCCGCTGGGCGAACAGGGCGATGGCTCCCTCCCCGGCCCGGGTCAGGGTGTAGCGCTCATCCCCTTTCATGGGAGCCCGGTCAATCAGCCCCCCGCTCAGGAGTTCATACAGCGCCGTCTGCAGGTCAAAATAGTTCATCACCTCGGTTTCTCCCATGAAGGTGATAAGCTGCAGGTTGGTGCAGGGGCCAAGGGCGCGAAGCGCATAGAGGGTGAGCAGCTTTCGCTCCACCTCCCCCAGGTGGCGTTGGGGCAGTCTGGTCATGGCTCCTCCTTGGGGGCGCTCCCCCAGAAATCCCGGGCAGTGTCATGTATCTCCGCAATGGAATGTACCCGGTCCATCGCTATATGCTCAGGCAGAAGTTCCCGGTAGCCCCGCTGGGTGAAGCGATCGTCCAAAAGCAGCAGCACCCCCCGGTCATGCTCTGAACGGATAAGCCTGCCTGCCGCCTGGCACACCTTCTGCATACCGGGATAGCGGTAGGCAAAGCCAAAGCCGTCCTTGTAGGCTTCCTCCATCCGGGCCTGATACAGGGCCCGCTCCCGGTTCACCTGGGGCAGGCCCACGCCCAGGATGGCGGCGGAGATAAGCTGTTCTCCCGGCAGGTCCACTCCCTCGGCAAAAACACCGCCCAGCACGCACAGGCCCAAAAGGGGCTCATCGTCCCCGGTGAAGCGGCTGAGGAAATCCTCACGCGCGGATTCGTCCATGCCGGGCGCCTGGGAAACAAGGGGAATATCCGGCGTTTCCGTCCCTATCACATCCCGCACCCTGCGCAAATAAGCAAAGGAAGGAAAATAGGCAATCACCTTTCCCGGGCGGGCTTCATACAGCGCCGCGATGGCCCGGGCCGCGGGGAGCAGGCTGCCCTCCCGTGCCTGATAGCGGGTGTTGACAGCATACTGAAGGGTGAGCAGGTGCTCCCGGGGGAAGGGCGAGGGCAGGGCCAGGCAGGCGTCCTCCTTTTCCCCGCCCAGAATCCGGCTCATGGCATGAAGGGGATTGAGGGTGGCGGAGAAGCACACAACGCCTGCCAGCCTGGCGGTCAGTTCCCTCAAGTAGGGTGCGGGGTTCAGGTTGATGATCCGGGCCTGTCCGCTCCGGGGCCGGGGCTCCCAGCGGAGGTGATAATCCGGGTTATCCACACCCCGCCTGATGGCCTGAAGGAAGGCGATCAGCTCCCGGGCCAGGTCTCCCGCTCCCGGGAAACGGCTGCCGCCCAGGATATCCACCAAAGCCCCCGAGGCCGTCTCCAGCCTGTCCGGCAAAAAGGGCGATTCCGCCTTGTCCAGAAGCCGGATAAGCGGCGTGAAGGCCTTGTAAAGCGTGCCGCCCCGCCCATAGGCCTTCCCAGCCTCCCGGCGCGCCATTATCAGGCGGGGCAGGGACAATTCCCCTGAAAGCATATCCCGCGCCCGGTCGGCCAGGTTGTGGGCTTCATCCACCAGGATGGCAACGCCCCGGGGCATGTCAAAGATCCTGGACAGCCGCACCCGGGGATCAAAGGCGTAATTGTAGTCCCCGATCACCACATCGGCAATCTCGCACAGCGACAGGCTGAACTCAAACGGGCAGAGAAGGTGGGCATCAGCCAGGGCCATGACCTCCTCCCGCTCCCAGCGGAAGGCCCTGACCGCCTCTTCCACAGCACCCCCCAGGCGCAGGTAATGGCCTCTGGCGCGCGGGCAGAAGTCCGGGTGGCATCGAACCTCCTCCATGGGGCAGAGTTTCTCCTTGGCGTACAGCGTCAGGCAAAAGGCTTTTAGGCCCTCCTCCGCCATCCGGTCCAGCTCCTTCCTGGGGGCCAGGCGCTGGGTGCCCCGGGCGGTGAGGTAGAACACCTGGCTGCACAGGCCCTGGGACAGGGCCTTGATGGCAGGATACAGGACAGCGGCGCTCTTGCCGGTACCGGTGGGCATCACGGCGAAAAGCCTTTTGCGCCGGGCGATAGCGGTGTAAGCCTGGGTGGCCATCTCCTTCTGCCCCGGCCTGAAGTCCGGATAAGGGAAGGGGAGGGCTGTGATGGAGGCATCCCGGGCTTCACGCAGGGCCCAAAGGCGGGCCTGCCAGCGGACATACGGGATAAGCAGTTCGAAAAACCGGGCCCGCAGCTCATCCCGGGCCATCTCCTCATAAAAAGCAGCTCTCTCCTCTCCTGCCGCCGTCACATAGGACACGCGCAGGGCAACCGACGGGAGGCCCTCCTTTTCACAGAGCATAAAGCCATAGACGGCTGCCTGGGCCAGATGTTCTTGGAAGGCTTCCTCCGGCGGGGTGTCTCCCGTGAGTTTGATTTCCTCTATCAGGGGCGGATTGGCGGTGTCATCATAGAGGTCCATGCGGCCCTGAACCTCGACCGCCGTTCCACAGCACTCCCCGGCCCAGCGAAGGGCAGCCTCGGCTTTGGCCTTGCTTTCCGCCTGGCGGGCCTGGTGCCCAAGCCTGCCCTCAGCCATCAAGCGGCCGGATACAGGCATGATATCGGGCGGGAAAAGCGAAAAGCCCACCAGGGCCCGGGCAGAGACGCGCAGGGGCTTGTTCATTCCCCCGGATACCATACTTTTTCCAGCGCCAGGCCGCAGGCGGGCGCCGTGGGGCCAAGGGCCAGCCGGTCCCCCGTGCCTATCCCCCTTTTGAAGGCGTCCTCGTTCAGCCTGCCCAGGCCAATGGCAATCAGGGTACCGGCGATGATGCGCACCATGTTATATAAAAAGGCATCCCCCTCGATGATAAGGCATAGCTCCTTCCCTTCCCGGGAGATCCGGGCCCGGCTGATCGTGCGGACCGTGGTCCTGGCGCTGTGTCCGGCAGCGGCGAAGGCCGCAAAATCATGCCGCCCCATCAGCTCGTCAAGCGCCCGGGCCATGCGCCCCTCATCCAGCGGCAGGGGCACAAAGGCGCAGAAATCGCGCATAATCGCTGAGGGCTGGGGGCGGTTCAGGATGCGGTAGGAGTAACGCTTTCCCAGGGCGGAGAAACGGGCATGCAGCGTGTCCGGCACCTCTTTGGCCGCCACCGCGCTGATATCCCGGGGCAGGAGGGCGTTGAGGACAAACGGCCATTTGGCGGGCGGGATGCGGCTGTCGGTGTCAAAGTGCGCCCGCTGGCCATAAGCGTGCACCCCGGCGTCCGTGCGGCTGGCGCCAGTGAGGGAAACAGGGCGCCTGAGCGTCTTTTCCAGCGCCTTCTCCACTTCTTCCTGGATGCTGGGGCCGTTCTGTTGCCTCTGCCACCCGGCATATCGGGTGCCCTCATATTCCAGGGTCAAAAGGATCCTGCGGGAATGGTTCATAGCCAGCGGGGCAGGAGCAGCAGGACATAAAGCGCCGCCATCGCAAGGTATGCGATATAGTCCCCCCTGCCGATTTTCAGCACATGAAGCCGGGTGCGCCCCTCGCCGCCATGGTAGCAGCGGGCCTCCATGGCCATGGCCAGATCCCCCGCGCGCCTGAACGCGCTGACGAACAGCGGCACCAGCAAAGGCACCATCGCCCGGGCCCTCGCCATGAGGTTGCCGGAGGTGAAGTCCGCTCCCCGGGCGGTCTGCGCCTTCATGATCTTGTCCGCCTCCTCAACCAGGGTCGGGATGAACCTGAGGGCAATGGTCATCATCATGGCCATCTCATGGGCGGGGAATTTGATGACTTTCAGCGGGGAAGCCAGGGTTTCCAGCCCATCAGTCAAAGTCACCGGCGATGTGGTGAGCGTCAGGACGCTGCTGCCCATCACCAGGAAGACAAGCCTCAGGGTGAAATGCAGGGCGTTCAAAAGCCCCTCCTGCCAGATAATCACTGGGCCGATTCGCAAAAGCGCTGTTTCACCGGTGCCAAAGAAAAGGTTCAGGATAAAGGTGAACACCAGCAGGATGCGCATGGGCCGGATGCTGCGGATGATCATCCTGGCGGGCAGGCGGCTCAGGTACACCGAGAGGCTTAGGAAACCCAGGATAAAAACGTAGAGATAAAGCTGGCTGGCCAGGAACACAGCGATGATGAACAGCATCGTCAGGAGAATTTTGGTGCGCGGGTCCAGGCGGTGGACGGGGCTGTCCACCGGGTAATACTGGCCCAGGGTGATGTCACGCAGCATCGCCGCCACCTCCCTTCAGGAAGGCCGCCAGGGAATCCGCCAGGCTCTCCAATAGGTAGCAGTCAGGGATTTCAGGCCCGCCAAGCTCCCGAAGCCGCCTGGCCAGCTGGCAGCCCTGGGGCACATCCAGGCCCATTCCGGTGAGTTCCTCAAAGCGCCCAAACACCACCTCAGGCAGCCCCTCCATCACCAGCCTGCCCTTTTCCAGCACCGCGATGCGAGTGGCAAGGCGGGCCACATCATCCATGGCATGGGAAATCATCACCACGGTGGTTCCCTCCATGTGCAGCCGCTGGATGTCCTTCAGCAGCAGGTCCCGCGCCCGGGGGTCAAGCCCGGCGGTGGGCTCGTCGAGCACCAGCACCCGGGGCCGCATGGCCAGCACTCCCGCCAGGGCAATCCGGCGCATCTGCCCGCCGGACACCTCAAAGGGGGAGCGTTCCTTGATTTCCTCAAAGGGGAGCCCCACCATGTCCATGGCGCTCCGGACACGCCCGTCAATCTCTTCGTTTGAAAGCCCCATGTTCCTGGGACCAAAGGCGATGTCCTTGTATACTGTCTCCTCAAAGAGCTGATGCTCCGGATACTGGAACACTAACCCCACCTGAAACCGGAGCTTTCGGGTGTCCTCCCCGGGGGCGTTGATGTCCCGCCCGTCAAGGAGGACCCGGCCTGAGGTGGGCTTCATGAGGCCGTTTAGATGCTGCGCCAGGGTGGACTTGCCGGAACCCGTGTGCCCGATAAGGGCCAGGAGCTCGCCGTCATCAATAACAAGGTCAATGTCCTCAATCGCCGTGGTGGCGACAGGGCCGCCCTGCTGGTAGATATGGGTCAGTTTTTCCAGCACGATGGGCATAGCCGCTTCACCTCCCTGGCCATTTCTTCAACCGTCAGCACATCCCGGGCCGCCTTTATCCCCCGGGCAATCAGCAGGTGGGCCAGTTTTGTCATGGGCGGCACATCCAGGCGCAGGGCCCTGACTTCCTCCACCCGGGAAAAAATCTCCCGGGGCGTGCCGTCCATGGCCATGGCGCCGTGATCCATCACCATCACCCGCTGGGCACGGGCTGCCTCCTCCATGAAGTGGGTGATCCACACCACCGTGATGCCCTGCTCCCGGTTGAGGCGGGCCACGGTGTCAAACACCTCTTTTCGGCCCTGGGGGTCAAGCATCGCCGTGGCTTCGTCCAGGATCAGCGCCTGGGGCTGCATCGCCAATATTCCCGCGATGGCCACCCGCTGCTTCTGGCCTCCTGAGAGAAGGTGGGGCGGCCGGTCAGCATATTCAGCCATGCCGGTAAGCCTCAGGGCTTCGTCAATCCGGGGAGGCATCTCCTCTGTGGGCACGCCGATGTTCTCAAGGCCAAAGGCGACATCGTCATAAACCCGGGTGGCCACCAGCTGGTTGTCGGGGTTCTGGAACACCATGCCCGCTGCCTGTCGGATGTCCCAGGTGTGCTTTTCTTCCCGGGTGTCCATGCCGCTGACGGTGATGCGGCCCTCCGAGGGCAGGAAAAGTCCGTTCAGGAGCTTGGCCAGGGTGGATTTCCCCGAGCCGTTGTGCCCCAGGATGGCCGTGAACTGGCCCCGGGGGATGACCAGGCTGATGTCCTTCACCGCCGGCTCCGCCTGGGGCTCATAGCGGTAGGTGACCTGGTCACATACCAGGTGGGCAATGTCCGTCATTCCATCTCCTCGCCGCGGTTAAAGGCGCCGCGCATATCAAAACGATCATAAAAGGCCTCCCGGAAAGCCGGGAAACGGTCCTTAAGGATAGCCTGGCGCGCGCCCTGCATCAGGCGCTCCAGGTAACGCAAATTATGAATGCTGCACAGCCTGGCCCCGGTAATCTCCCCTGCCTTGATGAGGTGGCGGATGTAAGCCCGGGAGTAATGCTGGCAGGCCTCACAATCACAGCCCTCCTCCAGGGGCCGCAGGTCCTCCTTGTAGCGGGCGTTGCGCACCACCAGGCGGCCCTCCCCGGTCAATACGGTGCCGTTACGGGCAATGCGGGTGGCCAGAACACAGTCAAACATGTCCACCCCGCGCAGAATGCCCTCAAGCAGGCAGTCGGGCGTACCGACCCCCATCAGGTAGCGGGGCTTGGCTGCCGGCATTTCCGGCATCAGGGCGTCCAGCATCCGGTACATCACGCCTTTGGGCTCCCCAACGGAAAGCCCCCCGATGCCGTAACCCGGGAAGTCCATCTCCCTAAGCGCACGGGCGCTCTGGGCGCGCAGGGTTTCGGAGAATCCCCCCTGCACGATGCCAAACAGTGCCTGTCCGTTCCTTTGGTGGGCAGCCTTGCAGCGCATCGCCCAGCGGTGGGTGCGCTCCATGGCGTCCCTGGCGGTGGTTTCATCGCAGGGCCAGGCCGAGCAAACATCAAAGGCCATGATGATGTCCGCACCCAGCATTTCCTGGATCCGGACGGACTCCTCCGGACCCATGTCCATCTGCGAGCCATCCAGATGGTTGCGGAAACGAACACCCTCTTCGGTGATTTTCCGCAGGCCTGCCAGGGAGAACACCTGAAAGCCGCCCGAATCCGTAAGGATGGGCCTGTCCCAGGCCATAAAGCCATGGAGGCCCCCGGCCTTCCGGATCAGGTCGGCACCGGGCCTTAAATGCAGATGATACGTGTTGGCCAGCACGATTTGGGCGCCGATCTCCTTCATTTCCCGGGAGGTCATTGCCTTGACAACCGCCTGGGTGCCCACGGGCATATACACCGGGGTTTCCACCGCCCCATGGGGGGTGTGGAGAACACCCGCCCGGGCCCCGGAGGCCGCGCACTGATGGGTCAGCTCGAACCGGAACGCCGGCACGCTCGCTTCCCTCATGGGGCGATGTCCGGCCACACGCGGCCAAGTCCGTCCAGCTCCCGCTGGTAGTCGCTGAAATACCCGCTTACCGGGAAACCCTTGGGCGCGCCGTCGGGTGGGCAGATAAACACCATGGCCCGCCCGGTGACCGGGTGGAGGAAGGACAAGCGCATACCCCAGAGGGCGATGAGCTCTCCTCTTACCAGCGAGCCGTAGCGGGCATCCCCCAGAAGGGGGTGGCCAAAGGCCGCCATCTGCGCCCTTATCTGGTGGGCACGCCCAGTCTCCAGCTTTACCGCTACCAGGCTTTTTTCCGCTGTATGGTGAATGGTCTGCCCATGAAGGACGGCTTCCTTTCCCTGGCGGTACAGATAGGGCGGCAGGACAGCGACGGTATTGGTGTCCGGGTCCTTTTTCAGATAGTCCCTGAGGGTAAAGCGGTCCGGCACCTGTCCCTGGCACACCAGCACGTACTCCCGGTGGATCTCTCCCCGGCGCAGTTGCTCCGACAGCCTGGCCGCCGCCTTGGAGGTGCGGGCAAAGACCAAAAGCCCCCCCACAGGGCGGTCCATACGGTGCACCATCCCCAGGTAGACATCGCCGGGCTTTTCATACTTCTCCTTGATGTAGGCCTTCAGCAGGCTCAAAAGGTCCCCGTCCCCCGTCTTGTCCGGCTGGGTCAGGAGCATGGGGCGCTTTATGGCCACCAGCAGATGGTTATCCTCAAAGAGAATGGGCGGATGGGCGGATTGTTCCAAATTCTTCTCCTTTATGGCTGCCAACGGCCGCTGGCCCCAGCCGGGAGAAAGCCACCCGCGCTCACAGGGAGGCACAGCTCCTGGGCATCGATGGTCCCTCCAAAGCGGGAAAGAACGGTCAGGCGCAGGATGTTGCTCAAAACCAGGGGCTGAAAGCCCGTTGTATAGCCGTTGATAAGGAAAAACACGGGGGTGTCGCTTAAAAGCCGGGCGCACAGCGCCACCAGCGGGAACAGGGCTTCCTCCAGCTTCCAGACCTCGCCCCCGGGCCCGCGGCCATAGCTGGGCGGGTCCATGAGGATGCCATCATAGCGATTTCCCCGCCGCAGCTCGCGCTGGACAAAGGACTGGGCATCTTCAGTGATGAAACGGCTTTGGTCCTCCCTGGCACCCGTCAGCTCCCGGTTCTCCCGGGCCCAGCGCACCATGCCTTTGGCAGCATCCACATGGGTCACATGGGCGCCGGCCATCATCAAAGCCAGCGTCGCGCCGCCGGTATAGGCGAAGAGGTTAAGGATCCTGGCACCCGGGCGGGCCTTCAAGCGCTCCCGCATCCAGTCCCAGTTGGCGGCCTGCTCCGGGAAGAGCCCCGTGTGCTTAAAGCCTGTGGGCCGCACATAAAACCTCAGGTCGCGGTAGCCTACTTCCCAGCGCTCCGGCAACGCCCTTGAAAACTGCCAGCTGCCGCCACCTTCCCCTGAACGGGTATAGGCACCATCCGCCTCACGCCAGCCCTCCGGCCGGCTCCTGGGCCAGATGACCTGGGGGTCAGGCCGCGCCAGGATCACCTGGCCCCAGCGCTCCAGCTTCATCCCGTCCCCGGTGTCCAGCACCTCATAATCCCGCCAGGCATCGCTTATGAACACGGCGCCTCCCGGCGGCTGCCCGCCTCATAAAGAGCGGTTTTTACCGCCCGCTCCCAGCCCGAAAGGAGCTGCTGACGTTTGTCAGGTGCCATATCAGGGATAAATTCCCTTTCCAGAAGCCAGCGGCCCGCAGCCTCCCGGGGATTCCGGAACATCCCTATGCCCAGGCCAGCCAGCAGCGCCGCCCCCAGGGCCGTGGTTTCCCGAACAGCTGGGCGCAGGACCCTGATATCCCCGATGTCCGCCTGGAACTGCATCAGGAAATCGTTGGCCGTGGCGCCCCCATCCACTTTCATGTCCCGGGGCCGGCGGCCCAGGGTGGCCGCCATCATCTGCAACAGGTCGTTGGACTGATAGGCGATGGCCTCCAGCGCGGCACGGGCCAGGTGGGCTTTATTGGCCCCCCGGGTCAGGCCGGTAAGGGTCCCCCGGGCGTACATCTCCCAATGGGGCGCGCCCAGGCCCGTAAAGGCGGGCACCAGGCAAACCCCCTGGGTGTCAGGCACCGATTCAGCCAAAGCCTGGCTTTCGGCCGCGTCCTTGATGATCCCAAGTTCGTCCCTGAGCCATTGGATGGCGGCCCCTGCGGTAAAGACGCTGCCTTCCAGGGCGAAGGCAGGCTGTCCCTTAATCCGCCAGGCTGTGGTAGCCAGCAGGCCGCCTTGCGGAACAGGCACATTTTCTCCCGCGTTCATCAGCATAAAGCAGCCGGTGCCGTAGGTATTCTTCACATCCCCCGGGGCGAAACAGGCCTGGCCAAAAAGCGCCGCCTGCTGGTCCCCCGCCATGGCGGCAACCGGAACAGGCGCGCCCAGAATGTCCGGGCGCAGAACGCCAAAGAGCCCCGCCGTGTCTTTCACCTGGGGCAGCATGCCCCGGGGGACGCCAAAGAGCCGGAGCAGGTCATCATCCCAGTCCTGCCGGCCCAGGTTGTACAGCATGGTTCGGCTTGCGTTGGTGGCGTCAGTCACATGGGGACGGCCTTCAAGCAAATTGTAGGCCAGGAAACTGTCCACAGTGCCAAAGCACAGCTCCCCCGCTTCAGCCCTGCCCTGCAGATCCATCTCATCCAAAATCCAGCGGATTTTGGAAGCGGAGAAGTAGGCGTCGGGCATAAGCCCCGACTTTGCCTGGATAAGATCCGCATGCCCAGCCCGCTTCAGCCCGTCGATGTAGCCCGCCGTGCGCCGGCATTGCCAGACAATGGCGTTATACACGGGCTTGCCGGACCCACGCTCCCAGACAAGGGTGGTTTCCCGTTGGTTGGCAATGCCGAGGGCAGCGATATCCCGGGCGTTTATCCCTGCTTCGCTGACGGCCCTGCTCAAGGCCTTTACCTGGCTGGCGATCAGGTCATCCGGGTCATGCTCCACCCATCCCGGGCGGGGGTATCGCTGGGCGAATTCAAAGGCCGCCGTTGCTTTCGGGCGGCCTTCCGGTGAAAAAACGATGGCCCGGGAAGACGTAGTCCCCTGATCCAGCGCGGCAAGATATTGCGCCATGCGCGGCCTCCTTGTGTGATTGCTTCTCCAAGGGAAAAGGGGGCGGGGCTGGCCCGCGCCCCTTTATTCGATGCGGATGCCGTAGAGATTATGGTTGTTCCGGCCGGAGGTGGCAATGACCAGCATATCGTTGTACACGGCCGGGGAGCCCTCAACCGGACCGCCCAGATCCAGGGTGCTGTAAACCTGGCCCGTCAGGGCGTCCATCATGTACAGCATGCCGTCATTGCCCGCCTGGATGATCACCGCCTGGCCGGCCTCGTCATACACCGCCACAGGGGAGGACACAGCGCCGGAACGGATGGGCATCTGCCAGGCCACAGCGCCTGTCGCCTTGTCAAGCGCCAGGATGGTGCCGCCGTCAGGCGTTTCGTTCACGGTGAAGTATACCAGGTGGCCTGCGCTGTTCTTCCCAACAACGGGGCTTGCCTTCACACCGCCACGCTCATCGTTGGTGGATTTGGCAGCCACTGCCTGCTGCCACACTTCCTCGCCCGTCAGGGCGTCCACACGCCTGATGACGGCGTTGCCATCCCGGCGCAGGCGGGTGAAGACGGTGGTGCCGGTATAAAGGGCCAGCCTGTCTCCCTCAAGCTCCAGGGAAATGGTTGCATCGGTGTTATCCCCGGTGTCAAAGGCCCAGAGGGTTTTCATGCTGGTGGTATCGATACAGCGCAGGATACCCTGCTTGTCCGCCACATAGGCATAGGGCCCGTACATGGCCACGGAAGACTCGATGGACACGGTGTTGTCGTTCTGCCGGCCAGCCTTGCTCCTGAGGTAAATGGTCTCAGGGTCCACCGTGATGGTCTTCTTGTCCAGGAAGTCAAAGACGGTATTGAGTTTGACCGTGTAAAACAGGCCGTTTTCCCCCGCCACCACCATGCTGTCAGAACGGTGGTCAAAAAGCGCTGTGCCGTCAAAGGCGCCGTTGGTGGAATACTGGCGCTGGTCGTCCGACTGCCGGCCGTTGATGAAATAAAGCCGGGTCTGGTCAATGAGGTTATAGAGGTAGTAGCCAATGGCGCCGGTCTCGCCGGGCAGTTTTGAGATGCCCTGGCCAAAGGCAATGATGGGGCGGCCCTGGGTGTCCACCGCCACACTGCCCTTGAGCGGAAAGCCCACGTCGATAGGCTCCCGGGTCGCGACCCCGTCATTCAGGTCAAAGAAGTAGACCTTTCCGTCCTGGCCCGCGGCAATAACCTCCTTGAGGGCCTTGACGGCCTTCTTGTCCTCGCTCAGGTTCATCATGTCCCGGACTTCCACCGCCCACTTGACGATGGCCGGCTGGCCGCTCCAGCCCAGGCCGTAAAGAGTGCCGGAGTCAGAGGTACGCAAGCTTCCCAGCTCGGTTTGCCACTGGACAGTCATCTGCTTAAGGCCCAGGGGGGCTGTTCCGAAGGCCGCGTTCTGGCGCATCGCGTCACCCCGGAAGGTAAATACGCCGCCGTCATAGACGGTATATGCGTCTCCGCCCGGCACATTGAGGGGCTCCGCCCGGGTGTAGTCAGACAGCTTCCTGCCTCCCTGGTAAGCATCATCCACCATGCCAAGGGCAGAAGGCGCGGCGCTGTCCGCCGCCTGCGCCGTGAGAAGGGGCTGGGGTGTCGCGGCGGGAATCACCTCCGCTGCAGGCGCCTGGGTGGGCCGTTCTTCGGCGATGGGCGCCTCTGTCGTGGCTTCCGCGATGGCCGCCAGGTCATTCTCCTGGGGCTCCGGTGTATTTTGGGCCGTATCCTCCGGATACAGCGCTGTGAAATCCTCGGAGACCAGCATATCCTCGGGAATCTCTTCCTCCGGGAATTCAATTTCGGGCGCTTCTTCCGCCTGGGGCATAGGCGTAAATACGGGCAGAAGCAGCTGCACCGGAACCGGGGTGGGGGCAGGGGTCTCCTGAATCACCGCCAGCGGGGCGGGGCTGGGCTCCATGAGGGCCTCAAGCGTGGGTTCCGGGGTCGGCTCGGGGGTCGGCTCAGGGGTAGGTTCGGGCGTGGGCACCGGGCTTGGCTGCACCACCGTGAGGAACAGCGACTTATCCGTGTGGTACCAGGTATCATCATACATGATGCCGGCTGTCAGGGTGCTTGAAACAGGCTCGCCCATCACGGAAGAGAAGGTCCAGACCTTGTTGTCCGGCTGGTCCACAGGCAGCGCTGAGCCGGTGAGGGGAACGCCGGCGCCGTTTAAAACCCTGACCCCTTCCAGGGGGCCGTCCGCGGTAAAGGTGAACACGGTTTTGACCCCAGCGTACACCTCATCCTCCGCAGTTTCAAATTTGATAAGGGTGGGGGGCGCCTTTTTCCCCAGGCCCACGAGGTTCAACCCGCCGTTCACCACCGTGTCGGCGGTTTTGCGCGCCTGGCCCAGGATGCCCCCGGCATCCTGGGGAATGAGGAAGTAGGAGGCGGCAAAAACTGCTATTACCAACACCAACAGCGCTGACAAGACCTTAGGCCAGCGGCGGCGGGGCTCGAACTCGTCATAGTCGTTGGCGGCATAGGCATCCTGGCGGTAGGGCGCAGGATCCCGGCGGGGGGGCGCGTAGTCCGCCTCCTGGTACACCCGCGGTGCGGGGCGCATGCCCGGGGCCGGAGAAGCCTTCCGGGGGGGGGCCGCGTCATAGCCCACCAGGGGCATGGGGGCTTCCTCCTCGGGCGGAAAGCCGGCGCGACGCGGCGCTGTGTTCACCCCCTCGGGGTGATGCCGATCGGCGCGGCGGCGGCGCGGTTTCTGCTGGTTTTCATAGGGGTTGGACACAATGTCCTCCTTTCGGATTCCGGGGCAAATGGAACTTGCCCTCAGAAAGCGATCCTGTCCTGCAGGTATCGGGCCAGCTCACTGATGGGCACCCGTTCCTGGGCCATGCTGTCCCGTTCCCGGACGGTGACGGTGCCGTTCTCCAGGGTATCAAAGTCCACCGTCACACAAAACGGCGTCCCCACCTCGTCCTGGCGGCGATAGCGTTTGCCGATGGAACCGGACTCGTCATAGTCCGCCATCATCCTGGGGGTGAGAAGCTTGTAGATCTCCCGGGCCTTGTCTCCCAGCTTGTTCTTTTGCAGCGGAAGCACTGCCACCTTATAGGGGGCCAGCGCCGGGTGAAGCCTCAGGACCACACGGCTGTCGTTGTCCCCCAGGCCTTCTTCCTCATAGGCATTGCAAAGGAAGGCCAGGGCTGCCCGGTCCGCACCCAGGGAAGGCTCCACCACATAGGGCAGGAAGCGCTCGTTGGTTACCGGGTCGATATACTCCATGCTCTCCCCGCTGTGCTCCTGGTGGCTTTTCAGGTCAAAGTCCGTCCTGTCGGCGATGCCCCACAGCTCCCCCCAGCCAAAGGGGAAGCGGAACTCAAAGTCGGTGGTGGCCACGGAATAGTGGGACAATTCCTCAGGCTTGTGGTCCCTGAGCCTCAGGTTCTCCGCTTTGATGCCAAGGGACAGAAGCCAGTCCCGGCAGAAGGCGCGCCAGTATTCAAACCACTGCATATCCTCCCCGGGTTTGCAGAAAAACTCCAGTTCCATCTGCTCAAACTCGCGGGTGCGGAAGGTGAAGTTCCCGGGCGTGATCTCATTCCGGAAGGACTTGCCGATCTGTGCTACGCCCAGGGGCAGTTTGCGCCGGGTGGCGCGGACGATGCTCTTGAAGTTGACAAAGATGCCCTGGGCGGTCTCAGGCCTCAGGTAAATTTCCGAAGCGCCCTCCTCGGTCACCCCCTGATGGGTTTTGAACATCATGTTGAATTTACGGATGGGGGTGAAGTCCGTTTTCCCGCAGGAAGGGCAGGCGATTGCCTGCTCCCTGATGTAATTTTCCAGTTCCTCATGGCTCCAGCCATCCGCCTGAAGGGGCGTGCCTTTTTGGGCGGCGCCATCTTCGATCAACTGGTCCGCCCGAAAGCGGGCCTTGCAGGCGCGGCAGTCCATCAGCGGGTCATTGAAGCTGCCCACATGGCCCGATGCCACCCAGGTTTCCCGGTTCATGAGGATGGCGCTGTCCAGCCCCACATTGGTATCCGATTCCTGAACGAATTTCTGCCACCAGGCCTGCTTCACATTGTTCTTGAAGAGCACGCCCAGGGGACCGTAGTCCCAGGTGTTGGCCAGGCCGCCGTATATCTCACTGCCAGCAAAAATAAACCCGCGCACCTTGCACAAGGCTACCAGTTTGTCCATCGTCAGGGCCATGGGGGGACCTCCTCAATTAGTCTCCCCATCATACGACCCTGTGGCCCGGATTGTCAAGAAATATGGCTGTTTTACGGGGTTTTGCCTATGGAAACCCGTGCCAGGCCGCTGTCTTTCTGATCAGCCGGAATCCCGGAGCAGAAATCTCCCTTGCTGCCAAAGCCAGCCAATCGGGTATACTTTCCTGAATGCTATTGAGAAAGAGGTGGCACACTTTCATGAAAACGATGAACAAACTGTTTGCGCTGATGCTGGCCATCAGCCTCCTGGCGGCGCTTCCTGCCCTGGCTTCAGACATGGTCCCCCTTCAGGGACAGCTTGAGCGCGTGTCAATTCCCTTCCAGGCGGAATATCCCGAGCATCCCTTGATCCTGGGCGAAAGCCCCACCACCGGGCTGAACTGGGAGGGTGTGTACGCGCCTGTGATGGTGGTCATCGACAACGCCGAGGGCGCCCATCCCCACTGGGGCCTGAAGGATGCTGATATCCTCTACCAGGTTCCCAACGCGGGAAAAGGGGCGACCAAGCTGTTGGCCCTGTTTTCAGATACGGCTCCCCAGGCCGCCGGCGGCAGCCGCTCGGCCCGGACGCCCTTTGTGGATGTGGCAAGGGCCTGGGGCGCTGCCTTCGCCTATGCGGGTTACCCCGGCGAGGGCGCCGGCGCCAAGGCCAGCGTGCCCTCCAAGCTGCGGGACGGCAGCATGAGCTTCCGCCAACTCTCCTTTGACCTGTTGAGCAACAACGACTTTTCCACCCGTATCACCGGTTACCAGAGCCCCCACAACCTGTCTGTGAATATCGCCAGGATACGGGAACTGGCCCTTGAAAATGGCGCCGCCTTTATTCCCCGCCCTTTCCTGTTCACCGATGAAAGGCCCCTGGGCTATGCTCCGGCCACCTTGATTGATGTGCGCCACTTTGGGGAGGAGGCCTCCGCCGGCCGGGGCAACGCCGCCAGTTACGCCACCTACACCTATGTGCCGGAGATAAACGCCTACCACCGGGAGAATTCCTCAGGCCCCTTCATTGACCGGGATACGCCGGGCGAACCCATTCCCTATGCCAATGTCATCGTGCAGCGGGTGCAGTTCAGCTATTCCAACGGCTACATCCAGCTCAACAACCTGACCGGCACCGGCGCCGCCGACATCTTCACCGGGGGCAGTTATATTCCCGGCGGCTGGTATCGGGATTCCCTTGACAGCCGCACGGTGTATGTGGACGATAAGGGCCTGGAATTGCACCTTCAGCGGGGCAAGACCTTTATTATCCTGACCAATGATGCCAGCCTGGTGAGCTTCCGCTGATACCCATCGGGCTTCTATGGGGCCGCCGCTTTCGCGGCGGCCCTTTGCTTGCGGGAACCCGGATAAGGCCGGAAAAGGGGCGGCACCGGCTGATACTCCAAATTGATTGTTCTCAAGGCTGTGAAGGCTTATGATGAGGATGAAAAAAGAAAAGGAGGGCATGGCCATGAAACGCGCACTCCCGGCCTTTGCGGTTCTTCTTCTGCTTCTTACCGGCTGCGCGCCCCAAACAGGAGGACGCATCGCAGATGCCGTGTCCGCCGCCACACAGGCGCGCTACCGGGAAAACGAAATCAGGGATTACCAGGGCGCCCGGCTGGACCCGGCGGTGGGCCCCCGGGACAATTCCATCAAGGGCGTCCAGGCGGTGGACACCAATGGCTATGCGCTTGTGGTGGACGGGCTGGTGGAGGCTCCCGTTGCCCTTGGCTACGGCCAGGTGCTGGCCCTCCCCGCCCATGAGCGGCTGATTACCCTGCACTGCGTTGAGGGCTGGGATGCCACGGTCCTCTGGAAGGGCGTGCTGCTGGAGGAACTGATAGGCCTGGCGGGGATCAGGCCGGAGGCGGTAACGGTCATCTTCAGCTCGGTGGATGGGTACACCACATCCCTGCCCCTTAAAACGATCCGCGAGAAAAGCCTGATCCTGGCCTACGGCGCCAACGGGCTGGACCTGCCCCCGGCGCTGGGCTATCCCTTTATGGTGGTGGCCGAGGACAAACTGGGCTACAAATGGGGCAGATGGGTTGACCGCATCACCCTGTCGGATGATGCGGACTACAAGGGTTTCTGGGAAAACCTGGGCTATCCCAATGGCGCGGATGTGCCAGCGGGAACGGAAGGGACCTGATTCTGCCCCGGAATAGAACCAGACGCATCACAGCCATCGCTGCGATCCGGGCGCGCATCAGGATACCTGCCGAAAAAAATCTTCCCATCCGCACAGACGGGTGCTATAATCTTGCCAATCAACAGAAGCAGAATCCACAGCCGGCTTTCTGAACGCCCCAAAGCAAACTTCGACTCCTCCTCCGCAAGCCCGGCCCAGGGCTTCAGGCAGAAATCAGGTGCACGCAATGGTGGTGGACGGTGTCATCCTGGCCGCCGGATGGTCCAGCAGGACCGCGCCGGAGGTAAAACTTGGCTATTCAATCGCAGGCCGTTCCCTTCTTGAAATGAGCATCAGCAGCCTGCGTCCGTTTTGCGCCCGCCTTTATGTGGTGACGGGCGCGCATCAACTTGCTGTCATGGAACTTTTGCGGGGGCAGGACACGCTTACTCCGGTTTATAACCCAGATTTTGCCGCGGGGATGTACGGCTCCGTGAAGGCCGGATTGCGGTGTACGGAAGCAAGCGCAGCTTTTGTGCTGCCCGGGGATTGTCCCTTCGCGTCCCCGGAGGTTATGGAAGCGTTGCTCGCCTGCCAGGATGATGTGGTGCTGCCCTGCTGGAAAGGGCAAACCGGGCATCCGGTGCTTCTGCGCCGCCGGGCCATAGGCGAAGTGCTGAAGGATAATAGCTGCCAAAGCCTGCGGGAATTTGTGCGGCAGCACGGCCACACAGGCGTCCCTGTTGACTGCCCTGGCATCCTGATGGATATCGATACGCCTGAGGACTACCGGCAGGCCCTGAACCGGAGAGAGGCGGTGGCAATGTGGAAGCCATAACGCGGACTGCCAAACGGCTGGATTTTGATGACAAAATATCGGGTGCAGCCAGGTACTGCGCGGACCTGCGGCCGGAGGGGCTGCTGTACGCCAAAACGCTGCGCTCGCAAAGGCCCCGCGCCTGGCTTCGCCAGGTCTTTGTTCCACCCCTGCCTGAGGGATACTGTGTCATCGACCATCACGACATCCCCGGCACCAATATCGTCCCCATCGTGACGGACGACCAGCCGTTTTTCGCGGCGGATGCTGTCAACTATGTGGGCGAGCCGATTCTGCTGGTCGTGGGGCCTGATCGCTATGTGCTCAACAGCTTATTGAACCAAATTCGGGTGGTGTATGAGGACCGCCCGCCCATCCTGTCCCTGGAAGCGGCCATGGCGCGCACCGGGGACTTCATCAGCGGGCACCAGCCCTGGTTCACCGCCTATGAATATGAAAAAGGCGACATCGAGGAAGCCATCCACCAGGCAGCGGACTGTGTGGAGGATACCTTTTACACCGGCTATCAGGAGCAGGCCTACCTGGAGACGCAGGGCATGGTGGCCGCCCTGGAAGAGGGTGTTGTCACCATCCGGGGTTCCATGCAATGCCCCTATTACATCCAAAGCGCGCTGAAACAGGCGCTGGGCTGGGAAGACAGCCGCATCCGGGTCATCCAGGCGCCCACGGGCGGCGGCTTTGGCGGCAAGGAGGAATATCCCTCCATCCCGGCCGTGCACGCCGCGCTGGCGGCCATCAAGACCGGCAAGCCTGTCCAGCTGGTGTTTGAACGGGGGGAGGATATCCTCTGCACGACCAAGCGCCACCCCGCCCTGATTCGCCTGAAGAGCTATCTGGACACCGGGGGCCGTATCCTGGGGCGGCAGATTGATATCAATGCGGACGCAGGCGCCTACGCGGGCCTCTCCAGCGTGGTGCTGCAGCGGATGGTCTATTCCTGCGCGGGCGTCTATGACGTGAACAACCTCAGGGTGCGCGGGCGCGCGTATGCCACCAGCAAGGCGCCCAGCGGGGCCTTCCGCGGCTTTGGCGGGCCGCAGGCCTTCTTCGCCATCGAGATGCATATGGAACATCTCGCACGGCACCTGAAAGCGGATCCGATAGCCCTCAGGCGCCGGCACTTCCTTCACCAGGGTGGCACCACCTCAACCGGGGGGCTGCTCCGAAGCCCGGTCCAGCTGGGCCGCATGGCCGACATGGTCTGCGAAATGTCAGGCTACGCCCATAAGCGTACCGCTCCGAAGCCCCTGAGCGGGAAGCTGCGCGGCGTCGGATGCTCCCTGTTTTTTCACGGGTGCGGGTTCACGGGTGCCGGGGAGCGGGACCTCCTCAAGCCCTCGGTGAGGCTTTGCAGGGCGGCGGATGGAACCGTGCAGGTGTACGCATCCAGCGCGGAACTGGGCCAGGGTGCGATGACCATCCTGAGCAAGATCGCCGCTTGCACCCTGGGCATCCCGCCGGAAAAGGTACGCTGTGGCTACCCTGATACGAAGCTGTGCCCGGACTCGGGGCCCACGGTCGCTTCCCGGACGGCGATGGTGGTCGGCAGGCTGGTGCATGAGGCGGCGCTGAAGCTCAAAGCGCGCTGGGAAGAACCGGTGTGCCAGGCAGAAGCGGGCTTCCAGTACCCCGTGGGCTTCTCCTGGGACAAGGATATCCACCGGGGGGACGCCTATCTGGAGTATTCCTGGGGTGCGAATGTGGTGGAAATCGAACTGGATCCTGTGACCTGTGCCTATGAAATTGTGGGCGCCTGGGCGGTATTTGATATTGGCACGCCCCTTGATGAGGGGATCGTTGCCGGGCAGATCGAGGGGGGCATGGCGCAGGGCCTGGGCTATGGCGCCATGGAGGTGCTGGAATACAGGGACGGCAGGCCGCTGCAGCGCGGTTTCACAGACTACAGCCTGCCCACTACGCTGGACCTCCCCCCTGTCAAATGGCGCCTGGTTGAGAGCCATTCCGACTTAGGGCCCTACGGCGCAAGGGGCCTGGGTGAGCTCAGCCTGGTGGGCGCGGCGCCCGCACTGGCGGCTGCTGTGGAAAACGCCATCGGGAAACCGGTGAGGAAGCTGCCGGTCACACCGGAATACATTCTGGAGCTGATGCATCATGGATGAAACCATTTCCTTTGTCCTCAACGGCAAGCCGGCCAGCCTGCGGACTGACCCCTTAAGGCGGCTGCTGGATATCCTCCGGGAAGACTTTGCCCTGACGGGCACAAAGGAAGGATGCGGCCAGGGAGAATGCGGCGCCTGCGCGGTGCTCCTGGACGGCCAGCTGGTCAACAGCTGCCTGGTGCCGGCCATCGCTGTGTCGGGCAAACAGGTTCTTACCATAGAAGGCTTCCGTGCCACCCCCCGCTATGCGTTGCTCCGGGCATGCTTTGAGCAGGCCGGAGCGGTGCAATGCGGCTTCTGCACACCGGGCATGCTCATGGCGGCGGAAGCGCTGCTGCGCAGGAACCCCGCGCCAACACAGGATGAAATCCGCACCGCACTGTCGGGCAATCTGTGCCGCTGCACCGGATACGCCGCTATCCTCAAGGCGGTTGAAACGGCGGCGAAGGAAGGGATGGAAAGATGACCGGCTGCTGCCGCCCGGAAACGCTGGAGGACGCGCTGTCCATTCTCTCCCGCCAAGGCGCGCAGGTGCTGGCTGGCGGGACGGACTGGATGGTGAAGCACGGGCAGCAAGGCCCGCATGGCGGCCCGGTGCTCTACATCGCCGAACTGGCGGAACTCAGGCAAATCGCTGTTCATGGCGGGGAAATACATATCGGAGCCGCCTGCACATTGACTGAGCTGCTGGAAAGCCCGCTGGTTCCGGATTGCCTCAAACAACCGCTTGCGCAGATGGCATCCCCCGCGATCCGCAATATTGCCACCATCGGCGGCAACCTGTGCAACGCCTCCCCGGCGGCGGACGCGCTGCCCATGCTCAGCGCGATGGACGCCATGCTTAGCCTGAGATCCCACAAGGCGGAAGAAAGGCTGCCCGCGGAGGACTTCCTGCTCGCACCGGGCAAACCTCGCCTTGCACAAGGGCAGCTGCTGGTGGAAATCCATGTGCCCCTGTCGCCCAAATGGGACTGTGTCTACCGGAAAGTCGGCCTGCGCCGGGCAAACAGCCTGTCCAAGGTCTCCTTCTGCGCGCTTTCCGACAAGAAGGCCGGATATGTTCAGGATGTCCGCATCGCCTTCGGTGCGGTCGCGCCCAGGGTGGTCAGGAGCAGGGAGGCTGAAAAGCGCATCCTTTCCTCAGGCCATCCGCTCACGGATGATCAGATACAAGCCATTGCCGCAGAGTATGGCAAACTGCTCAAGCCCATTGACGATGCCCGTTCCAGCCGGGCATACCGCCGGGAGGTCTCTTTGAGGCTGCTGAAATGGTATTTGAGGGAGGGAATGAACGCATGAGGAAAGCACTTTCTCCGATTCTGCTCTGGGGCGCTGTGTGGGGCATCCTGGAGGCCACGGCTGGCTACGCCCTGCACTTCGCGGCAATCGCGCTGCCCGGGCTTCCCGGAGCGCTGCTCTTCCCGCTGGGTTTCCTGTGCATGGCACAGGCGCAAAAAGCCGCAGGGAAGCCGTCTGCGGCCTTCTGGACCGCAGCCATCGCGGCATCCGTTAAGGGAATCGATTTGCTTGTGCCCGGCCACGACGCCATCCGGGTCATCAACCCCGCCCTCAGTATTCTGCTGGAAGGCCTGGCGGTGACCGGGATCAGCCTCCTGCTGCCTGCCAAAGGGAAGGGGCCGGGGTTGCTCCCTGCCCTGGGAATGGGCGTGCTGTGGCGCGCGCTGTTCGCCGGATACCTTGGCCTCATCTCCCTGTTTGGCCTGCCGGCGGGTTTGGTAACCAGCGGCCCGGGAACCCTCCTGCGCTTCGTTCTGCTGGAAAGCCTGATCAACGCCGCGGTCATCTATGCCGCGTGCCGCGCAATCCCCAGGGCTTCAGGCAAGCCGGCGTTTGCGATCCGCCCCGCGGCGGCGGCCGGGGCTTATCTGCTGGCGCTGGGCTTGCAGGCTGTATTATAGTCCGGGAAAAAAGCGCCGAAGCTGCGGCCGATGGCAGGCTGCTTCGCCAAAAACACAGCAAGGCTGCTGGTGAAACAGACAAACGGCTTGTGGTGTGGGCGCTTTTCGATCCATTCCAGCCCCACCAGGTTCCCGCGTTCATCACTCGCGGGCCAATCAAACAGCGCGCCGCAAGCGGCGCGCCGGATCATCTGGCCTATCACAGCCCATCCTGGAGGGGCGCTGGGGGACTTGCCCGTTGCCCCAGGGTTTTGGGCAAGCGCGGTCCTTTTGCCGTCCTTAACTCCGCCTGATGATCTCCTCCCGCCGGGGGCCGGTGGAGAGGAGGGTGACAGGCGTCTGTATCTTCTCCTCTATGAAGCGGACATAGGCGCGGCAGGCATCAGGCAGATCTGTTTCCTTCGTTACGCCCCGGATGTCGGTCTTCCAGCCGGGAAGGGTTTCGTACACCGGCGCCACCCGGGCCAGATCCGGCGTGGCCGGGAAGTGGGTGATAACCTCCCCATCCAGGCGGTAGGCCACGCAGACGGGAATTTCGTCCAGGTAGCCCAGGACGTCCAGGTTGGTCATGGCGCAGGCCGTGGCGCCCTGGGTGAGGCAGCCATAGCGGGTGGCCACCGCGTCAAACCAGCCCACATCCCGGGGCCTGCCGGTCTTGGCGCCATATTCCCCGGCATCGCCGCCCCGCTTCCTGAGCCCTTCCGCCTCCTCCCCCTGCAGCTGGCTTGGGAAATAGCCGGCGCCAACGCTGGAAGAATAGGCCTTGGTCACCGCCAGCACTTCCGTAATGGCATAGGGCGGCAGCCCCGCGCCCACGGCGGCATAGCCCGCCAGGGGTGATGAAGAGGTGGTGAAGGGGTAGATGCCGTGGTCCGGGTCCCGAAGGGCGCCCAGCTGGCCTTCCAGCAGGATGTCCTTCCCTGCTTTGTATGCCCCATTCAGTATCCGGGTAGTGTCCCCCAGGAAGGGCTTCAGGCGCTGGCCCAGGGCGTAGTACTTATCGGTCAGTTCCTCCGCCGACAGGGGGGCATGGTGATACAGATGCTCCAGAAGCACGTTTTTATTTACCAAACTGCCCTTAAGGCGGTCAAAAAGCAAATCCCGGTCCAGCAGCTGGCAGGCCTGGATGCCCACCTTGGCGAATTTGTCGGAGTAAAAGGGCGCGATGCCGGACTTGGTGGAGCCGAATTTGCGCCCGCCCAGGCGCTCCTCCTCCAGGGTGTCCAAAAGGATGTGGAAGTCCATGAGCACCTGGGCCCGGTCTGAGATGACCAGGTTGGGCTGCTGGATGCCCCGGCCCAGCACTTCGTCCAGTTCCTTGAAAAACGCCTCCGGGTCCAGCGCCACGCCGGGTCCTATCACGTTCATCACCCGGGGGTGAAAAATCCCGCTGGGCAAAAGGTGCAGGGCGAACTTTCCGTGCTCGTTGATGATGGTGTGCCCGGCATTGGCCCCGCCCTGGAAACGCACCACCAGGTCGCTCCCCTCCGAGAGCAGGTCGGTCAGTTTTCCCTTGCCCTCATCGCCCCAGTTGGCCCCTACGATCGCGCGAATCATCTTGTCTCCTTTACAGCGCCAGAAGCGCTTCCCGTATGCGCTCAGCGCCCAGTATTGTATCTTCCCGGCTGCCAAAAGCGGTCAGGCGGAAGCAGCCGGCCCCCGAGGGGCCAAAGCCCTCCCCGGGGGTGCCCACCACGCGGGCACTGTCTAAAAGAAAATCAAACAATGCCCAGCCGGTCATGTTCCCCGGCGCTTTCAGCCACAGGTAGGGCGCGTGGGTGCCGCCCTGGACAGGAAGGCCCAGGCCTCTGAGCGCCTCCAGCAGGATGGCGGCGTTCTGGCGGTAGGCGGCGATGTTTGCGGCAATTTCCTTCTGCCCCTGGGGCAGGCAGGCGGCTTCGGCCGCCTTCTGCACCGGATAGGACACGCCGTTTGACTTGCTGGCAAGCCGCCTGCGCCACAGGGCATTCAGGGAAACCTGCCCGCCTGAAGGCAAACGCCCCTTGACCCCTTTGGGCACCACCATCCAGGCGCAGCGCACCCCGGTAAAACCGGCGGTTTTGGAAAAGGAACAGCACTCCACCGCCACGTCGCCGGCCCCCGGCACCTCATAGATGCTGTGGGGCAGGCTGCTGTCCGAGATAAAGGCCCGGTAGGCCGCGTCATAGATGATGAGCGTCCCCCGCTCTGCCGCCCAGTCCACGATGCTCCTGAGCTTATCGTGGCTTATAACAGCGCCGGTGGGGTTGTTGGGATAGCAGAGGTAGAGGACGTCCACCCGCTCCCGGGGCAGCTCCGGCATAAAGCCGTTTTCATGGGTGCAGGGCAGGGTGACCAGGCGCTCCCAGCGCCCGTTCAGATAGCGCCCCAGCCGCCCGGCCATGGCGTTGGCGTCCACATACACCGGGTAGACCGGGTCGGTCACCGCGATTGCGGCGTCCGGGGAAAACAGCTCCTGGATGGCGGCCGTGTCGGTCTTGGCGCCATCAGAAACAAAGACCTCCTCCCGGGACAGGCTGATCCCCCGGGGCGCGTACTCCTCCCGGATGATTGCGTCAATTAAAAAAGGATAGCCGCCCTCCGGCCCATAGCCGTGAAATCCCTTATCCGTCGCCATCTCCCGGGCGGCCCGGGCGAAAGCCTCTGAGACAAACGGGGAAAGGGGCCGGGTCACATCCCCAATGCCCATGCGGATGACCTTCTCCCCAGGGTGGCTGGCTGAAAAGGCTTTCACCCGCTGGGCAATTTCAGAAAAAAGATACCCCGCGGGCATCCCCGCGATATGCTCATTGACAAACATCAGTTTCCCTCAGGCCAGCCACTCGCCGTCAAAGACATACTCGGCAGTGCCCTGCTGGTAGACATGGTTGTTCTCGGCGTTCCAGCTTAGTTCAAGGGTTCCCCCGGTGAGCTTCACCTGGACTGTCCGGTCACTCAGGCCGCTTAGTACGGCCGCCACCAGCGCCGCCGAGGCCCCTGTGCCGCAGGCCAGGGTTTCCCCCGCGCCCCGCTCCCATACCCGCATCTGAAGCACATCCCGCCTGATCACCCGGACAAACTCCACATTGGTGCGCCGGGGAAAAAGCGGATGGTTTTCAAACAGGGGGCCCAGGGTGTTCAGGTCAATGGTCTCCGGATCATTGACAAAGATCACGCAGTGGGGGTTCCCCATGTTCACGCAGGTGATGTGCCAGCTCTGCCCCAAAAGGGAGAGCCGGTGGCGCAGGACTATTTCCCCGGGCAGGTCCACCGTGATGTGCCGGGGATTGAGTTCAGGGGAGCCCATGTCCACCTGGACCCGGCTCACCTTCTCCCCTGCCAGGGAGAGCTTCAGCTGCCTGATGCCGCCCTTGGTGGCCAGCGTCAATTCCGTCTTGTCGGTCATCCCCCGCTCATAGACATACTTCCCGATGCAGCGGGAGGCATTGCCGCACATCTCAGCCTCGGAACCGTCGGCGTTGAAGATGCGCATGCCAAAGTCAGCCGTCTCCGAGGGCTCAATGAGCACCAGGCCGTCCGCCCCCACGCCAAAGTGGGGCCTGGACATCAACAGCGCCTGGCGGGAGGGATCCTGCACCATCTCCTCAAAGCAGTTGACGAAAATATAGTCGTTGCCGATGCCGTGCATCTTGGTAAACCGCATGCTGTCTCCTTTTGGCGTGGCCGCCTTATTACATAGCCTCCGGCGCCCTGACGCCGATCAGGTAAAGCCCCAGGGCGATCACATGTTTCACCGCCCGCACCAGGTCCAGCCTGGCCCGGGTTTTGGCGGGGTCATCATCCAGGATGCGCTGCTCATAGTAGTATTTGTTGAAGGCCTTGGCGATGTCCAGCGTCGCCCGGGTCACCTCGGAGGGCTCGTTGCCCTTCTGCGCCGCCCGGACAGCCTCCGGGAAGCGGGCCAGCGCCCGAAGCACCGCCTGGGCCTCGTCGTTGGTGAGGGCCCCGATATCCGGCTCTGCGCCATTCTGCCTGGCACGCCTGAGCACCGAGGCGCAGCGGGCGTGGGTGTACTGCGTGTAGGGCCCGGTGTCCCCGTCAAAGTTCAGCGCCCGGTCCCACCAGAAGTCAATGTCCTTGATGCGGTTGTTCAGCAAGGTGGTAAACACCACTGCCCCCACCCCCACCTGGGATGCTACATCCTCCGGATCTTCAAGCTCCGGGCTCTTCTCCCGGATGATGTCCAGCGCCTTCTCCCTGGCCCGGGTGAGCAGCTCATCCAGGTAGATGATGTTGCCCTGCCGGGTGGACATGGCCTGGCCCTCGTAGCTCACCATGCCAAAGGCCACGTGCTCCATCTCATCCTTTGCCCACGGGTAGCCCATCAGCTCCAGCACCTTGAACACCTGCTGGAAGTGCAGGTTCTGCTGGTAGGCCACCACATACAATGCCTTGTCAAAGTGGTAGTTGTCCTTGCGCCACAGGGCGGCGGCCAGGTCCCGGGTGGCATACAACGTGGCGCCGTCGGACTTCACGATCAGGCAGGGGGGCATCCTGTATTCCTCCAGGTCCACCACCAGGGCGCCCTGGGACTCGCTCAGGAGGTTTTTCTCCCGGAGTTCGTCGATCACCCGGCCCATCTTGTCGTTGAAGAAGGCCTCGCCGTTGTAGGAATCAAAGGTGACGCCCAGGATGTCATACACCCGGCTGGCATCCTTCAGGGTCAGGTCCTTGAAGCGCTGGAAAGTCTCCAGTGCCTCCGGATCTCCTTCCTCGATTTTCCTGAACCATCCGCGCCCTTCGTCCTCAAGGGCGGGGTTCTCCTCCGCCTCCTGGTGAAACCGGACATAAAGGGCCGTCAGCGCGTCCACGCCGCCCGCCTCCACCATCTCCCAGCTTCCCCAGCGCTTGAAGGCGGCGATCATCCTGCCAAACTGGGTGCCCCAGTCGCCCAGGTGGTTGATTCCCACGGTTTTCCAGCCCAGGTGGCGGTAAATGCGCTTCAGGCTGTGGCCGATCACCGTGGTTGACAGGTGGCCGATGTGAAAACGCTTGGCGATGTTGATGGAGGAATAGTCCAGGACGGCCGTCTTTCCCGCGTCAGCACAGCCGCCGTAGCGCTCACCCGCCGTCATGATGCTGTCCAGCGTCAGCCTGGCGAAGTTCAGGCGGTTGAAGAAGAAATTCACATACCCCCCCACCGCCTGGGCCGTGGCGACTTCCGGCGCGTCCACCGCCTGGGCCAAGGCCTGGGCGATGGCGGGCGGAGCCATCCTGAGGGTTTTGGACAGCCTGAAGCAGGGGAAGGCGTAGTCCCCCAGCGTGGCATCCGGCGGCGTTTCCAGGGCCTCCGGCCCCGGCAGCCCCTCCAGGGGGAAGCCTGAAAAGGCCCTCAGGATCGCCTCCCGCAGGACCGTGGTCGTCTCTGTGCGCATGTCCGTCAAAACAGCCGTTTCCTCCTTGCCAAATGCCAAATCAGCATAGCATATCAGCGCCCCCCGGCGCAACCGGACCGCCTCAGTTGGCCTGGGCCTCCTGGCGGGCGATGAAGCCCAGCACGCGCCTGCCGTACTCCTCCCCGGCAACACGGCCGGCCTCCCCGTGGCCGGCGCCCGGCACCGCAAACATCTCCTTGGGGCTTGCGCAGGCGGCGTAGAGAGTTCCAAGCATGTGGAAGGGAACAAAGCTGTCCTCCTCCCCATGGATAAACAGGACCGGCACCCGCGCCTTCTTCAGCTGCCGGGCGGCGCTGGCTTCCCTTAAGGAGAAGCCCGCCTTCACCCGGCAGGCCAGATCCGCCAGGTACATCACCGGGAAAGGCGGCAAGCCAAAGATGCCCTTGAGCTGGTAGGAGAACTCCTCCCAGAGGGAAGAATAGCCGCAGTCCTCGATGATGGCGATGACATTGCCGGGGAGCTTTTCGCCGGCCGCCATCATCACCGCGGCGGCGCCCATGGAGATGCCGTGCAGCACGATTTTGGCCTGCGGATGGCGCTTCAGGATAAAATCCACCCAGTCCAGAAGGTCCAGCCGGTCATGCCAGCCCATACCGATATAGTCCCCCTGGCTCTCCCCATGCCCCCTGAAATCAGGCAGGAGGAGGCTATAGCCCGCCTCATGGTAGTTGCGGCCCATGCCAAACATATTGCTTCCCTGGCCGGTGTAGCCATGGCAAAGGACAGCCCAGCGCTCCCCGCCCCCGGGGTTTTCCGCGATGTGGGCGCGCAGCCGCAGGCCGTCACGGGACTGCAGCCAGGCCTCCCCGTGGGGCACAGCCTCCCACCAGGCCAGGGCCTTCTCCCGGCGCCTGGCGTATTCGTCAAGGCCGCGGATGGCATTATGGTCCGCCTCGAACACCCGGCGCTTCCTGCGGTGGGGATTCAGGGCAAAGTCAAAAAAGTACAGCCCCACGCCCATCCCCAGGGCAGACAGGGCAATCACCGCCAAAATCACCGCCCACACCATCACGGCACCTCCCACCATGAAATAAACCACGCTCCATATTATACCAGCAAACCTTTCCGGGCACACCTGGGCAGGCCTCCGGCTTTGCCTGGGCCCGTCATTCTGATATACTGGGGCGGTAAAACACCCCGGAAGGATGGAACATGCTGGTTTATTACTGCCCCAAATGCCAACGGCAAAACCCGCAGCCCCAGTGCGTCTCCTGCGGGCGCGCCCTGGGCAACCCCTCAGTGCGCTATGTGTGGGAGGACAGCCGCCTGGCCGTGGCTGACAGCCACCGCATCGGTTTCCTTTTCAGGGTTTCCCTGGTGGTATCCATGGCGGTGGTGCTGGTGATGCTTGTCATCGAATACATCGCCCGGGGGCTGGACGCGTTTTCCTATTTCTTCCTTTCCACCGGCATCCCCGCGGCGGCGCTGGCGCTGGGCCTTGGCCTGTTCCTGCTGGGGCTTGTGATGCTTATATTTCAGGGCCGGGAATCGGTGCAATACATGCTGGACCCCAAAGGCGTCCTCAAACGCACCTGGATCAAGCCCACCCGGCTGAATTGCTGGAGCCGTTTCATCCGCTATGACAAGGGCGCTTTCCAGCACAACAGCGAGGGCTTGCCCTTCCTCCTGGCCCATGAGGAATACCTGGTCTGGCAGGACGCCGCCCGCTACAAGCCGGCTCCCCGGGCCGGGCGCATCACCCTCTACCGCCCCGCTTCCTTTGTATTCATGACGCTTTTCCTTCCCCGGGAGGAGTATGACGGCGCCGCTGAAATGGTGGCGGCAAAGCTGAAGAACAAGCGTTAGGGCGGAGGCGGCCAGGCCTGTTTCAGCCCATTTCGCGCCGGATGCTGCAAAAACTAAGCCGGTCCACAACCGCTTCCCCAGCGGGCCGACAGCCCGCAGGCAACGCCAAGCTCAAGCCCTTTGTTGATTTGCCCTGCCCCATGGACTATACTCTGTGGGAAACCTGAGAACCAACATGAAGGAGAGGCCAATGCGCAAAACCAAGATAATCTGCACCCTGGGCCCGGCCTCCAGCACCCGGGAAACCATCCGGGCGATGATAGAAGCCGGCATGAATGTGGCCCGATTCAATTTTTCCCACGGCACCCATGAGAGCCACCTGGCCACCTATTTGGAACTGAACAAAGTGCGCAATGACCTGGGCGTGTCCGTGGCCACCATCCTGGACACCAAGGGGCCTGAGGTGCGCGTCGGCACCTTCCGGGAGGGCGGCATCACGCTCAAGGCGGGCGAGTTCTTTGACCTGGTTACCTTTGAAGCGGAGGGGGACCAGAACCAGGTATCCCTCTCCTATGCCCGGCTTCCCCATGAACTGGGCGAGAGCCGGCGCATCCTGCTGGATGACGGGCTCATTGAACTGGAGGCGCTGGAGGTCTCTGACGAGCGCATCCACACCCGTGTGGTGATTGGCGGCGAGCTTTCCAACCGCAAGGGCGTCAACATCCCCGGCGCCAGGCTGTCCATCCCCTACATGTCAGATCGGGACAAGGAGGACATCCTTTTTGGTATCCGCACCGGGTTTGACATCGTGGCGGCCAGCTTTGTGAGAAAGCTGGAGGATGTGAAAATGATGCGCGATTTTCTGGACGAAAACGGCGGCGGCCACGTGCGCGTCATGGCCAAGATCGAGAACGCGGAGGGCGTGGCCAACCTGGAGGAAATCATCAAGGTGTGCGACTCCGTGATGATTGCCCGGGGTGACCTGGGGGTGGAAATCCCCTTTGAAGAGATCCCGGTGATCCAGAAGCGCATCATCAAAGTGGCTTCCATGGCCGGCAAGCAGGTGGTGACCGCCACCCAGATGCTGGAATCCATGGTGCACCATTCCCGCCCCACCCGGGCGGAAATCACCGATGTGGCCAACGCCATCTATGACGGCACCAGCGTGATCATGCTCTCAGGGGAAACGGCCAGCGGCAAATACCCCGTGGAGGCTGTGCGCACCATGGTACGCATCGCCCTGCGCACGGAGCGGGACATCAACTACAAGCGCCGCTTCTTTGTGGACAACATGTATCAGGATGCCCACAACATCACCGATGCCGTGTCCCACGCCGCCTGTCTGATCGCCTATAACCTGAGCGCCAACGCCATCATCACCGTGACCAAATCCGGCACCACCGCCTATATGATCAGCCGCTTCCGATCGGACATCCCCATCATCGCCTGCACACCGGATTCAACCACCTGGCGGCAGATGAGCCTTTCCTGGGGCGTCACAGGGGTCATGGTGGGCGAGGAAAAGGTGATGGAAGTGCTCTTCGACCAGGCCATCAATTCCGCCAAACAGGCGGGCCTGGTCAAAGGGGGCGACCTGGTGGTGCTCACCGCGGGCGTACCCCTCTCCCAGGCAGGCGGCACCAACCTCATCAAGGTAAGCTATGTCCCCGACTGACGGCGCGGCAAGCGCCGTTTTTTATATCGGCTGACGGAGGTAGCCCCGTGCGTTATTCCCTGCCCGGGCGCCTGGCCAAGCGCCTGATCCTTGCCCTTTTCCTGGTGTGGACGCTGTTTCCCATCTACTGGATGTTTTCCCTGGCCATCCGGGAGAAAGGGGAGCTTTTTGGCGCGCTGAGCCTGTTTCCGCAGAGTTTTTCCCTGGAGCACTTTTCTGATCTGTTCCTTGCCAAATCCTTCGGCCAGTCCATCCTCAACAGCCTTACGGTCACCTTTTCGGCCCTGGCCCTGTCCCTGGCCTTTGGCCTGTGCTGCGCCTACATCCTGGCCCGGGCGCGCTTCCGCTTCAAAATGAAGGGCGCCATGCTGTTCTGGGTGCTTTTGCTGCGCATCCTGCCGCCCATCGCCTTCGCGCTGCCGCTGTACATCCTGTTTTCGGACGCGGGCCTGCTCTCCACCAAAATCCCGCTCATCCTCTCCCACCTTCTGATCAATATCCCCTTTATCGTCTGGTTTATGATCACCTTTTTTGAAGCGCTGCCGGAAGAGGTGGAGGAGAGCGCGGCGGTGGACGGCGCCAGCGAACAGCAGCTCTTCGTGCGCATCGTCCTGCCCCAGGTGCTGCCGGGGCTGACGGCTGTGGCGATCCTGTCCTTCATGACCAGCTGGAACGAGTACCTCTTCAGCGCCATCTTTGTCCAAAGCCCCCGGCAGTTCACCATCCCCCTGACGCTTTCCACCCTCAACTCCGAACAGGAACTCACCCAGTGGGGCAATGTGGCCGCGGGGGGCGTTTTATCCCTGGTGCCCATCGCCCTGTTTGTCCTCTTCGCCCAGAACTTTCTCATCGCCGGGCTTTCCGGCGGTGCGGTAAAGGAATAAAACACACAGAAAGGAATCAACCATGAAGAAAGCCTTGTCTCTTCTCCTGGCCCTGGTGATGGTGGGCGCGCTGGCCTCCTCAGCCCTGGCTGAACAGCCCGCCAAGCTGGTCATCGCCGCCCGCGGCGGCAGCCATGTGGATGTGATCAACGCCGTGAAAGCCCAGTTTGAGCAGGAAAACAACTGCGCCATCGAGGTCCTGGGCCTTGAAAACCCCGACCTCAAGCAGAAGATCGCCCTGGACAGCCGCAACAGCGCCGGCGCTTACGACATCGTGATGCTGGACGATCCCTGGATGCCCGAGGTGACCGAGGCCGGGATGCTCCTGAACCTCACCCAGCAGGGCTATACGGACGACCCTGACTTCGTCCCCACCTCCCTGGCGCTGGGCAAGGCCCCCTACGGCACCGGCGACACCTTCGCCCTGCCCTTTTCCGGCAACGTGACGCTGCTTTTCTACAACGCTGATGTGCTGGCTTCCGCCAATGCTGAAGTGCCCGATTCCTGGCAGGGCGCGCTGGACATCGCCAAGGCCGTCAACGGCAAGGACGGCAAGGTGGGCTATGTCATCCGCGGCCAGCAGGGCAACCCCATCGTGGGGGATTTCATGCCCGTGCTGTGGGCTTTTGGCGGCGACGTGTTTGATGCTGACTGGAACGTGACCGTGGATTCCCAGGAGGCCAGGGACGCCCTGAACCTCTACATCCAGCTGCTGGAGAACGGCGCCAATTACGAGAAAAACGACATCGTCTCCTCCGTGGCTGACGGCAAGGCCGCCATGAGCCTGGGCTGGCCCAGCTGGTACATCTCAGGCAAAGCCTCCACCGCCGGCTACGCCAAGATCCCCGGCAAGGTGAACGCCGATTCCCCTGAGAACCCCGCCGGCATGATCGGCAACTGGCTCATGGGTGTGCCCAAAAATACCCAGCACCCGGAACTGGCCGTCAAACTGCTCACCTTCCTGACCAGCGCTGAAACCCAGCGGGCGGCCGCGCCTTCAGGCGCCGTGCCCACCCGCACCAGCGTGTTCACCGATGAGGCCCTCTCCCAGGAGTACCCCTTCTACGCCACCCTGCTGGCGGCCACCGAGGCCTCCCGCGAGCGGCCGCGGACGCCCCTGTGGGGAGACATCGAGAACGTCTTTGGCATCGAGCTGTCCAACGCCATCTCCGGCATCAAGTCCGTGGATGACGCGCTGATGGACGCCAAGGCCGCCATTGAGGACATTGTAAAATAATAAACGGGGAACGCTGGGGCCTTTCCCGACAGAGAGGCCCCAGGCCCCCCAGGAATCCCCGCGTTTTGCCTCTGGAGGGTCATCCTTGAAGAAGAAAAACACCCTGTACGCCTACCTGATGAGCTCGCCCGCCATGCTGGTCCTGACGGTGTTGAGCGTCTTCCCGCTGCTCTTCATCCTCTGGTACAGCCTGACGGATTATTATTACCTTTCCACCAGGCCGCCCCAGTTTGTGCTGTTTGACAACTACATCAGGCTTTTTAGGGACCGGTATTTCCTCCAGGCCCTGGGCAACACCCTGCGCTTCACCGCCCTGGCGGTGCTCTTTGAGGTGACGCTGGGGATGATGGTGGCATTGCTGGTGAAGAGCTTCAGGCGCGGGCAGGAAGCCCTGCGGACGGTAACCCTCCTGCCCACCCTCCTGCCGCCCGTCACGGTGGCGCTGGTCTGGCAGATCATGCTGTCCAACAACTACGGCCTTATCAACGGCCTGCTGGGGCTGTTCGGCCTGGGCCCAGTGAGCTGGCTGACGGACGTGAACACCGCCTTTTACGCCATCCTGGTGATTGATATCTGGCAGTACACCCCCTTCGCTTTCCTGCTTCTGTATGCCGCCATGCAGGGCATTCCCCAGGGGCAGTATGAGGCCGCGGCCATCGACGGCGCCGGCAAATGGGCGCAGTTCCGCTTTGTCACCCTGCCCAACATCCTCCACAATGTGGTGATGGTGACGCTGCTTAGGATCATCGACACTTTCCGCCTCTTTGACAAGGTGAACATCCTCACCAAGGGCGGCCCCGCCAATACCACCGCCACCATCACCCAATACATCTACCATAACGGCGTGAACATGTTCAAAGTGGGCTACGCCTCCGCCGCCTCCGTTGTAATGACGCTCATCATCCTCATTCTGGCCGCGGGCTATATCCGCCAGAACTTCAGGGCCAGGGAACGGGCGGCCAGGCGCTGACAAACCCCTTCCGTGCCCGCACGAACGCGGCGGGGATCTTCATTGCGGGGCTTGCGGCAGGGCCCCATTTGTTTCGCAATCTTTACAGAATAATTGCAAATCTTCCCTTCGCCCCGTATAATGGGGGCGCCGCGCCGGCACAAGCCGCGCCGCCAAGCGAAAGGAATCCCCATGACGATAGACCCCCGCAACCTGGTATTCGCGCTGAAGGACAATGTGCGCCGCGTCATCGTGGGCAAGGACGAGGCCATTGAACAGGCGCTCATCGCGCTCATCTGCAAGGGCCATGTGCTCATTGAGGATGTTCCGGGCGTGGGCAAGACGACGCTGGCCGCGGCCCTGGCCCGCTCCCTTGACTGCTCCTTCAAGCGCATCCAGTTCACCCCGGATGTGACGCCCTCGGATGTAACGGGCTTTACCATGTACAACATGCAGACCGGGGATATGGAGTTCAAGCCCGGCGTGGTGATGACCCAGATCCTCCTGGCGGACGAGATCAACCGCACCTCCCCCAAGACCCAGTCAAGCCTTCTGGAGGTGATGGAGGAGGCCCAGGTGACGGTGGACGGCATCACCCGGGCCCTGCCCCAGCCCTTTATGGTGCTGGCCACCCAGAACCCCATCGACTTTGTGGGCACCTACCCCCTGCCGGAGGCGCAGATGGACCGGTTTTTCCTGCGGGTGCGCATCGGCTACCCCTCCATTGAGGAGGAGATGGACGTGCTGGACCGCTTTTCGGGCAGCGAGTCGCCGCTTAAGGCCCTCCATGCCGTGTGCGGCAGCGATGAGATCATCGCCCTGCAGGGCGCGGTGGGCACGGTATACTGCAGCCGGGAAGTCCGCAGCTATGTAGCCACCCTCGCCGCCGCCACAAGGAGCCACCCGGCGCTGCAACTGGGCGTGTCCCCCCGGGGCGCCATCGCGCTCATCCGCGCGGCCCAGGCAGTGGCGATGCTCTTCGGCCGGGAATATATCCTGCCGGACGATGTGCGGCAGATGGCACTGCCGGTGCTCTCCCACCGGCTTATCCTCACCTCGGAAGCGCGAATGAAGGGCGTGTCGGCGGAGGAAGTGCTCCGGCACATCATCGACACCCAGCCGGTGCCGGGCGCCAAGGGATGACCGGGCGCCTGCTGGCCGTTTTAAGCGTGCTGGGGGTAACGGGCCTGTCCGCCCTGTCCCTGGGCGGGCCGGTTTTTTATTTTGTATCCTGGATCCTGATCATGATGCTTCTCTACGCCCTTTTGAGCCTCGTCGCCGCCCGCTATTCCCTGTCTTTTTCCCAGCGCCTGGACAGCCGGACGCTGGAACGGGGGGACGGGGGCAAGCTCCATGTCACCCTCCAACTGAAAAGCCCCCTGCCCATCGGCCCTGTGCGCCTGCCGCTGGCCTTGCCCGAGGGCCAGGCCGTCGCCATGATGCAGGCGGGCTTTTTCAGGGAGGAGAGCGCCGCTTTCTCCCTGCGCTTCCCCCATGTGGGCATCTGGCCGGTGGGGGCTGGGAAGGTGATCCTGCAGGACTTTTTTGGCCTCCTGAAGCTGCAGGTGAAGGTGAAGGAACCCCTTCCCCGTGCCCTGGTGCTGCCCCGGCGCTTTGATGTGCTTCCCCTTGATTTCGCGCGCATGGACGACGGCCGGGCCCTCCCCGGCCGCTCGGGGGAGGATGTAACCTCCCCTGAGGACACCCGCAACTACCGCCTGGGCGACCCCTTCAAGCGCATCCACTGGAAGCTGTCCGCCCGCAGCCGGGAGCTGATCGTGCGCCGCTTTGAGATTCCCGAGCCGCCGGACACCCTGCTCCTGCTGGACTGCACGGCACCCCAGGGCGGGGAGGACAAGCCGGATGGCCGGGCCCGCCTGATCGATACCCTGGCGGAAACGGCGCTGTCCGTGGCCGCCATGCAGATGTCGGAGGGCCAGCCCGTGCGGGTTCCCCTGTATGGGGAGCGCCAGAGCGAGTTCCACGCCGACCGGCAGGGGGCCCTTGGGCTGCTCAAGGAGGAGCTGGCAAACCAGCCCTTTGGCGGCGGGGTACCCTTTGAAAGGGTGCTGAACCTGGAGCTGCGCCGCATGCGCCGCACCGGCGCCACCATCGTCATCACCACCCGGCTGGACGCCGCCGTGGCCGAGGGGGTCAAAAACATCCGCGCCTCCGGCCCCAACGTGCGCTTCTACCTGATTACGTTCACCATCAACGCCCCGGAATACAGCCCCTATATCGCCCTGCTGCAGCAGAACCTGGTGGAGGTGTGCTATGTCACGCCTGCGTGAGCTGCTCCGTGCCCAGCTGGGGCACTTCCTCCTGACGGCGCTCATCGCCTGGGCGCTCACCAGGCCTGTGCTGGCGCTGCTTGGCGCGATGCCGGAGGACACATGGGCCCTTCTGTGGGCCCTGGCCTGGGCGCTGGTGCTGGCCCTTATCTCCCTTCTTCAGCCGCCGGTGCAGCTTATGGCCGTGGCAGGGCTGCTTTCAGCCATCATCCTGCCCGCCTTTTTCTGGCCGGGTTCCCTTCCAGCCAGGGCCGTCAGCTTCATCTGGACGCTGGCCTCGGGGGCAGCGCCCCTGGAGGCCTTCCGCTGGTACCTGGACGCGCTGGTTCCCCTGCTGCTGCTGGTGCTGGCGCTCTACGCCCGCCTGCTGATGGACGGGGACCCGGCCTTTTCCCTGCCCCTGGTCACAGCGCCCCTCCTGATGTTCTGGTTCGCGGGCGCCCGGGAGGACCTGTCCCTCTATTTCCCGGCGGTGCTGTCCCTGCCGCTGCTCTACGCCCGCGGGCATCAGGCGGAGGCTTCCCATGCCCTCACAGTGCCGGAAAGCCGGCCCAGCAGGACCCGGGGCTTAAAAGCCCTGGTGCTGGCGCTGGTGCTGGCGCTGTTCGCCTCCTGGCTCACCCCCGGCGCCCGGCAGACGGAGCCACGGCTGGAACAGATGGCCGACCGGCTTCGCCAGGCCATTGAGGACTATTTCTTCTTCACCGATTCCAGGCGGATGTTCTCCCTTTCCTCCCAGGGCTACCAGCCCATGGGAGACCAGGGCCTGGGCGGCAGGCCCCTGATCCCGGACACGCCTGTCATGTCCGTGCGCGCCGCCGGAAAAACCTACCTAAGGGGCACCGCCCTGGACCTGTACAACGGCCGGGGCTGGTTTGACACCCTCTCCAACGAGCGCTACGGCTTCCAGTCCGCGCGCTTCGCGGGGCTGAAGGCCGCCCTGTTTGACGAAGGCCTGCCCAAAGGCGAGCGGGGGCAGGCGCTTGAAGTATCCGTGGAGATCCTGGACACCCTGCCCTCCACCCTCTTTGTGCCCCAGCGCTTGAGGGCCCTGGCCCCGGGGGAGGGGATGGTGCCCTATTTCAACGCGTCCTCAGAGCTGTTCATCACCCGGGACTTAAGGCAGGGGGACCGCTACACCGCCGGCTTTGAAACCTATGTGGCCGGCACCGCCTTTACCGACGGGCTGGCGGAGCGCTTCCTGGGCTTTGCTGATCCGGAATACGGGGAAATCCTTCAGGACTACACCAAGCTGCCGGAGCACCTGGAGCCGGGGGGGATTATCGACGCCCTGGCCCGGGAGGTGGCGGGCAATATCCAGGACCCCTACCAGCAGGGCCTGGCGCTGATGAACTACCTGAAGGGAAACTACCGCTACTCCCTGGATGTGCCGGACGCGCCGCCCACGCTGGACTTCGCTTCCCACTTCCTTTTTGATGTGCAGGCGGGATACTGCACCTATTTTGCCACCGCCATGACGGTGCTCGCCCGCTCCCTGGGCCTTCCCGCCCGGTATGTAGAGGGCTTTCTGGCCGATCCCCAGGGGGCGGAGTCCATCACCCTCACCGCCCGCAACGCCCACGCCTGGACGGAGATCTACATGGCCGGCCTGGGCTGGGTCACCTTTGACGCCACCGCCTCAGACGGTGACGGCGACAGCGATGGCAGCGGCCAGCCGCCGCCCCAAAGCCCTGACCCCAGCCCTGAGCCCAGCCCCTCTCCTTCCCCTGAGCCCACAGCGGGCCCGGAAGAGAGCCCCGGGGAAAGCCCCAGCCCCTCCCCGGCTCCCGGTGAGCCCGAGGCCACCACCACCCCCGCCCCCGGGGAAACCGCCCGGCAGGGCGGCGAAAAGGACGACAGGCCCCCCTTCCCCTGGTGGCTGCTGATCCTGCTGCTTTTGCTTGGCCTCTTCATCTGGCGCACGCGGGAAGAGGAGCCGGAGCGCCGCGCCGGGAAACAGAAGGACCCAGCCCTGGCCTTCGCCATCCTCTGGCAGGCGCTGCTTGCCGCCCGCCAGGCCCAGGGCAGGGGCATCCTTCCCCAGGAGACCGCCATCTCCTACGCCTTGAGGACAGCGCCGGATGACGCGGGGATCATCGCCCTGGCCCGCGCCCACAGCGCGCTGAAATACGGCAGAATCGCCCCCGACCGGGACACCCTCACCCTGGCCCGCATCCAGCACCGCGCCGCCTGGCAGCCCCTGAAACCCTGGCACAAGGCGCGCCTGGCGGCCGTCAGGGCAATCAAGCCCCTGGGGGGATACCTCAGGCAAGGGGCGAAGGAGTTTTGGCAGTACACCCGCCGGAAGGTGAAGCGGGGGTAAGGCCTGCGGCGTCCCCTTTGCCCTGAACCCGAACCGATAAAGGCAAAAGGGGCCCTTCTGCCTTTGGAACATGATTCCGCTTTGGCATAGCCTATGATGCCAATACGGCCATGTTTCAAGAAAAACAGCACAAGGGGGACGTCAGGCAATATAACGCCCCCGTTTACACGCCCCTTGCCGCGCCTTCACCGCGGGCGATTCCCAATCGCCCCCCGTATTATGGATCTGGCGTTGAAAGCCCCTTCCCAGGGGCAGTATATTAACGAGCGGCAAACAGCCATTCCGCTGCCCTTCTGCCCTGCCGCCCGGGCTTTTCCCCTGGCCGGTCAGCCTTCCTGCTCCGGCGGCCCGGGGCTTTTGCCTGCCTGACGCATCCCGCGCAGCGCGTCCAGCAGCGGGAAGAGCGCCGCTGCGATGAAGCCGCCGGAAAAGCCGTTGTTATACAGGTTCATCCCCGCGTGCAGAAAGCTGACATTGCCCACCAGGAGCATGTGCAAAGCCCCTGCCAGCACCCCGGCCAGCACCCCGTAACGGCCGGCAAGGGGCGCCAGCGTGGTGCCAAACAGCGCGGCCAGCAGGGCGGTGGGCGCGTTCATCGGGTGGATGCCAAACAGGCTGATGAGAAAGACCCCGGCCATCACGGGCAGGGCATTCCGGGGGTGCTTGCCGAAAGCGGCGAAGCCCACCACGGTAAAAATGCCGCCCATGACAGGCCCGCTCAGCTCCCCGCCCACCAGAAGCACATAGGCGGTGGAAAGGCAGCCCATGATCCCCATGTTCATCAGCGTCAGCCCCATGCCGGAGATGGCCGGGAAATCCGTGGGCAGCGTGCCGGGCAGGGAAAGCAGCCTGCCGTAGCCGCGCGGCTTTCCCCGCTCCAGCAGCAGGCCCAGGAGGAGAAGGGCTGCGAAAATCCCAAAAAGGATGGCGCCAAAGGCCGTGTTGTTGCCGGAGGAGAGGATCAGCAGCGCATTGATTTCCACGCCGAAGCCCCTGAGTGCCGCCGCAAAAAGCATCCCGATGATGCCGGCGGTAAAGCCGATGTTGTAAAGGCTGTTCCCCTGATGGAAGCGGAAAAAGTGCACGGAGAGCGGCACCAGCACAAACCCGGCCAGGGCCCCGGCCAGCACGCCCAGCGGCAGGCCCAGGTAAACCGGCAGCCCCAGGTTGAAGGTGAACTCACTGACCAGCGGGCTTAGCGCCGTCCCCAGCAGGCAGTGCAGGGCAAGCCGGCCAAAAGGCTGCCGGGACGCCCTGGCATAGAGCCAGACGCCCAGCACAATGGGCAGCGTGTTATACAGGTTCTTTCCGAAGAGGGAAAAGCCGGCCACCGTAAAAAACCCGGCGATGAGGGGCCCGGTCACCTCTGCGCCCGACAGGCGGATGAACCCGGCGCTTAAAAGCGCCATCAGGCCGACATTGAAAAAAGCCGCGCCGGTGTTTGCCAGCTGGATGTAGTCCGTCAGCAGGTTGGCCGGCGAGGTCAGGAGGGTGAGGCTGCCGCGCCAGATTTCCGCCGGGCTGTTGAACAAAAAGGCCAGGAGCATGAACAGCAGGCCAAAGCACAGCAGGAAGGCGAGCTTCCATCCTTCCGGCACATCCCGGGCCTGGGCTGCCTCCCCCTGGGGGGAAACGGCATCCCGGAGGCCCCTGCGCCTGAGGATCCATCCGTAGTACCCAATGCGCCAAAGCCTGTTCAGGGAGCGCTTTCTGCCTTCATCCTTGTGTGCCAATTGAACCTCTTGCTTCTCAGTATTGACTCAAATACCGGGAAGCGGCCTGGCCGGCTTCCCCAGCATCAGGGATTTTACCCTATTGTGAATGATGCTGCGGGCAGGGGTTCATAAAAATGCTGCCAGATCAAACCCATGGCTTTGGGTTTCGCGCGCCTTTTGCCGCTGCCTGCCTGTTTGCTGATCTGGACGGCTCCCCGCTCAGGCGCGTCCATGTAAACGGCCCGCTCTCCGGAGATGGTATCAGGCGCACCACCGCAAGCCCCAGGCACGCCCCATGGGCCGGGGAGAATGCCGGGTGCCAGCATAAGCTTCCGGATGTCGGCTACTGCCTCATCAAAAAAGGACGCCCGGCGTGTTTTTTTCGCTCATGCCGGTTGCGTGTCCGTTCAAATTCAATGGCTTTCAATGTTCTGATTGGTTTTCCCTGAACCAGCTATGCCAGAAAAACTCCAATAAATGTTGATTGTATTCGCGATTCCCCTTTCTCAGGAGACGCTGCGCATTCAATCCCTTCAAACATCCCTGGGAAGCGCCGAAATCTGTTCCTTGCGCTTTCTGCCCGTCGTGATCTGTGACAAGGGGATTTTCTGTGCGAGAATCGCATCAACAGATACTACAACAATGAGTATCGAGCCCTTGATGACATCCTGCCAGTTTGCCTGTACCGCCAAACGTTGAAGGCCATTAAACAGAACGCCGATGAACAGCATCCCCCAAAAAGTTTTAACCGCGCTCCCCCGCCCCCCGGAAAGTGAAGTGCCGCCAATCACAACGCCCGCAACAACCGACATTGTAAGGTCCCCGCCAAAAAGCGTATTGCCGGAGGACAGGCGCATTGCCATCAACACGCCGGCAACAGAGGTCGCGA
>ENA-UOUL01000898-UOUL01000898.1-bioreactor-metagenome-genome-assembly--contig:-NODE-898-length-46813-cov-6.858246_pt1 | contig 46813 bp, 47 predicted proteins | sample MGYA00249838_ERZ747220 | MGnify/ENA primary metagenome ERZ747220 (study PRJEB28778, sample SAMN05720191) | bioreactor metagenome | isolation source: Anaerobic biogas reactor | place: USA:Washington... | reverse complement strand
TGCCGAAGCGGCTTTCTTCGAAGGCTCTTCTGACCAGTTGGATGCTGGGATTGAGGCGGTTCTGGAGTACTACGAATAGTTTTACTCCTGCTTCGTCACAGGCTTTTATTAGTTCATCTGCTTCTGTTAGTCTGCAGGCCATGGGTTTTTCGCTGAGCACGTGTTTGCCGGCTTTGGCGGCCTGGATGCCGTGCTCGGGGTGCAGGCCGGAGGGGGTACAAATTGAGATAAGATCTATGTTTGGGTCTGATAGCATATCTTCATAGTTTGTTGTCCATTTCGGAATACTATACTTTTCGGCTGATTCACGGGCGCGCTCCTCAATAATGTCACAACAGCAGACGCATTGGGCATCGGGTTGCTGGGCGATGGCTTCAAAATGGTTTTTTGAAATTCTTCCGCAGCCTAGTAGACCTATGTTTAGCATATAGGGTGAGGCGTGAGGCGTGAGGCGTGAGGGGTATTTCAAGCGAAAATAATCCTCATTCTTCACTATCCTCTTCCTCTGTCACTTCCTTTCATTATTCAGTAAGGTGGGAAGAATAAGGTAATCTATCAAATCTGCGAACCGAAGCTGGAATTGAAATATCTTGTTCCTGGGGGTATGTGGATGCCTTTTTGATTTTTTCTAATTTCAAAGTCGTCTCTGAATCAAAGTATTTTTCTCCACATTGTTGGCACACTTCTGCCGGAACATCTTCTATAATAATTTTTTTTCCGTTATATTCGCGTTCCACAATGACTAATTTCTTTTCGATATTACCTTTACAAAGGTAGCATTCCTTCATGACTTTTCCCTCCTCATGTTCTCATCAATCCATTTAGTTGCCTCTGGATAATATGCAGTAATAATTACCGTTCCATTTTCATGCAAACCACATACAGTATGAACCGGGCGTTCTTTAATATAGCTTAATATCAGGCAACTGTGTCCACGAAAATCCTCCCGGTAATCCTCTAATAGCTTGCCTTGCATAATTGAAATAACCAATTCCTCTATTTCTATATTACGCAGGTCACAGTTTTTAATGGCATGTTCACTAAACCACCATTTTCCCATAATGATATTTTCTTTAATAGCAGATAATATATCCAAAACGATCCCTGCTTTCTGCTCATTATTATATCATTAATAACACGAGTACACGGGTAAGATACGGGGAAGGCCAAGATGGCTCTGTCCCCTTGTCCCGCCGTCCCCATATCATACCCTCTGTTTCCTCATAACAGTTCTATATTCTCTCGATTGATTACATCTTTCATGGCGTTTTTGGTGTCGAATATGTATTTGGCATTTTTCTGGACGAAGTTGTAGTCGATTCCTCGGGTATGGTTGGTGGTTATGACTACTAAATCAGCATTCTGTATTATTTCGGCGCTTAATTGGGGAAGGCCTTTTTTTATATGGCCTTTTTCTTTGTATTCGCTTACAAAGGGGTCGTAGAATTCTATTTTGGAACCGGCTTTCTCGAATTCTTCTATTACTTTTATGGCCGGGCTTTCCCGGTAGTCATCGATGTCGCCTTTATAGGCTACGCCCAGGATTAGAACTCTGGCGCCGTTCAGGGCTTTTTTGAAACGATTGAGGATTTTGCCAGCGCGTTCTACAGTGTATTCGGGCATGCGGTCGTTTACCATCATTGAAGCTTCTATCATTGATGTATGGAAGCCATATTCCCGGGCTTTCCAGGATAGGTAGTAGGGGTCAAGGGGGATGCAGTGCCCGCCCAGGCCGGGACCGGGGTAAAAGGGAGTGAAGCCGAAGGGTTTAGTTTTGGCGGCTTCGATTACTTCCCAGATATTTATATCCATTTTATTGCATAGCATGGTTAATTCGTTGATAAGTCCGATGTTAACATTGCGGTAGGTATTTTCCAGTATTTTTTCCATTTCGGCCACTCGGGGAGAAGAGGCTTCGAATACTTCTCCTTCCAGTACATTGCGATACATAGCGGCGATTACTTCGGTGGCGTTTTTACCTACCCCGCCCACGACTTTAGGGGTGTTTTTAGTCTGGTAGATAAGATTGCCGGGATCTACCCGCTCGGGGGAGAAAGCCAGGTAGAAGTCTTCTCCGCATTTCAGGCCGGAACCCTGTTCCAGCAAAGGCAGCATTAATTCTTCAGTGGTGCCGGGGTAGGTGGTGGATTCCAAAACCACCATGCTGCCTCTTTTTATGTATTGGGCTACCTGAACGGTGCTGTCGCGCACATAGCTGATGTCGGGTTGCTGGTATTCGTCCAGGGGGGTGGGAACGCAAATGGCTACGAAGTCAACATCTTTGACAAAGGAGAAGTCTGTGGTAGCGGACAGCAGTCCTTTTTCTACCAGGTCTTTCAGTTCGCTGTCTACCACATCGCCGATGTAGTTGATGCCCTGGTTGACCATTTCTACTTTGCTGGGCTGAACATCAAAGCCGATGGTTTTGTAGCCGGCTTTGGCTTTTTCTACAGCCAGAGGCAGGCCCACATAGCCCAGGCCGACGACGCCGACAATTATTTGTTTAGAGTTTATTTTTTCTAGGAGGGTTTGTTTCATTTTTCCTCTTTCCCCTTTTTCTGACGCAGATTTGCGCTGATTTTTATGATTTTTCACCGGGGACGGGACAAGGGGACAGGACCACTTTCGGCCCTGGCGGGCCTCAAGATGGCTCAGTCCCCGTTGTCCCTACCCCTCACTCCTAACTCCTCACTGAAAACATAGTTTTCCGCACAGGCTGGGCATTGGGCTTGTCCCACCTCATTGAAGGTTAGGCGCTGGCCGCATTGGCAGACATAACCTATGATTTGAGCCGGGTTGCCGACCAGCAGAGCGTAATCGGGCACATCTTTGCTGACTACGGCGCCAGCGCCGATCAGGGCATAGCGGCCTATGGTATGGCCACAGATTATCGTGGCATTGGCTCCAATGGTGGCTCCTTTTTTAATCAAGGTAGTTTTAAACTCATCTTTGCGCTCTATGAAGCTGCGGGGGTTTATAACATTGGTAAAGACCATGGAGGGGCCTAAGAATACATCGTCTTCGCAGATCACTCCGGTATAAACGGAGATATTATTCTGGATTTTTACCCCGTTACCTATTACTACATCCGGGGATATGACTACATTCTGGCCGATGTTGCAGTTCTCGCCAATTTGGGATTTCTGCATGATATGGGAGAAATGCCATATTTTTGTGCCTTTGCCGATCTGGCAAGGTTGGTCTATGTAGCTGGATTCGTGAGCGAAATAGTCTTTTTCGGGCATTGCCAGTTCTCCTTTAGTTTGATAGGGGCAAGGGGACAGGACCGCTTTCAGCCCCTGGCGGGGCCTCAAGTCGGCTCAGTCCCCGTGAACACTGGGCCGGGTAAGACACGGGGACAGTTCCATCGTCTTCCCTATCGGTCCTTCGCTTCGCTCGGAGACGCTGGTACCGTCCCCATGTCTCACCTTTACGCCTTACTCCTTACTTTTCTGTTAAAGTTGCAATTATGTATTCTCGCTCCTCAGCCGTTAGTTCCGGGAAACAGGGTATGGCAAAGGTTCGCTGGGAGAGGTATTCGGCAACGGGCAGGTCTCCCAGACGGTAACCCAGGTTTATGTACGCTTTTTGTAGGTGCAGCGGAACCGGATAATATATACCGGTAGCTATTCCCTTGGAGTTCAGGTATTCTGTTATAGTCGGGCGGTTTTCGCTCTGCAAGATATAGAGATGCCAGGCATGCTTTAAGTTATCCATGGCTGCCGGTCTTTGCAGGTCGCTTTCCTGCAAGGCTTCATTATAGTAGCGAGCGTGGTCTTCCCGCTGCTTTTGGTATTCATCCAGTTTTCTTAGTTTTATTCTCAAGAGGGCGGCCTGCAGTTCATCCAGGCGGGAGTTGTGCCCTATCAAATAGTTATAGTATTTCAGGGGATTGTAAACGGTATTGTCTCCTGCCGGCTTATCACTTATGCCGGCATCAATATTATGGAGCAGGTTATAGGCTTTTTGCCCGGCTTCACCGCTGCCATGAGTTCTTAATGCCCGGCAGATGGCAGCCAAACGGTCATTATCGGTGGTAATCATACCACCGTCACCGGCGCAGCTCAGGTTTTTGGTGGGGAAGAAGGAAAAGCAGGCAATATCGGCCAGGATCCCGGTTTTTTTGCCCTGATACTCGGCGCTAACGGCCTGGCAGGCGTCTTCGATTACGTGTAGGTTATGTTTGGCAGCGATATTATTTATCTTGTCCATTTCGCAGGGTTGGCCAAATATATGTACAGGCATGATGGCTTTGGTTTTGTCAGTGATAGCTGCTTCAATGAGGTTTTCATCTATGTTATAGGTGTCCGGGCGGACATCCACAAATACCGGGGCAGCCCCTGCGGCTGATATGCTCTCCGCAGTGGCAAAAAAGGTAAACGGGGTGGTGATGACTTCATCACCGGGGCCTATGCCCAGTGCTTCCAGGGAAATTACCAGGGCATCGGTGCCGTTGCCGACGGCAATGGCGTGTTTGACACCGCAGTAGGCGGCGAATTCTTCTTCGAAGGCCTGGACATTTGCTCCCATGATATAGGAACCGGAGGCGAGGACGGAGCAGACGGTTGCTTCAGCTTCGGTCTGGATGGCGGCGTATTGTCTTTTCAGGTCTATGAGTGGTATTGGCATTATTTTAATCCTTCCTTTTGGAACGGTTGTTTAACGGTAGTTGAGCAGTTGTTTAGCGATTGTTTAACCATCGTTAAGCTATCGTTCTAATAAAGTTGCTCATTTTTACAGCAAGATTTTTTGACTTTTTAACAAAATCATCATATTCTTTCTGCTCTATATATCCAATTTCTAAAGATATCTCCATTTGACAAACTAACTCCATCAAAGACCCGTAAGCTATATTAATGAAATGAGCCTTTTCTTTATTACTCATTCTACTTGTTCCTTCAGCAATATTTGATGGTATTGAAACAGCGGCTCTACTCATCTGTTGTACTAGAGCAAATCTTTCTTCACTAGGAAACTTTTTAATCAATCGATAATTGTCCTTCACAATATCTTTTGATAGATTATAAATTTCTAATTTTTGAAATCCAAACATATCCTTCCTCCAGGAACAGTAGTTTAACAATTGTTTATCAATTGTTTAACCATCGTTTAACTATCGTTTAACTATCGTTCAGCCCTTCCATAGCAGCAAGGTTTTTTCTTTTTCGAATTTATCTCGAAGTTTTGCGAATTCTTCCTGGTCTACTACCAGGGTTCGTATTTTCCGGTGTATCAATTCTTCCGCTTTCTCTACCAGCTGCTGGAGGTAGGCTTTGTCTATGTCCCCGACCAGTACCAGGTCTATGAGCCCGGAGTCGATTCCCTGGGCATAGTCGCCGGTAATAAGCGCTATTTCGACATTGCCCAGTTCTTTGATGATGGATTCCACTATTTCATCTATGCCCAGGTACTTCTTGACTATGTTCTGGATATCCGGGAATAGGGTGTGTTTCTTGTTTACTCTATAATTAATGCTGCGGCCTTTCTGGCTGCTTTCCAGGAGACCGGCTTCGGTCAGGCGGTTCAACTCCACGCGGACGCCATTGGTGGATTCGCCGAATTCCGTGGCCAGCCCACGCAGGTGGGCCGTGGTTTCGGGATTCAGAAAGAATTTCAGTATTAGTTTCAGACGGGTTTTGGATGTAATTAGTGATTCGAGCAATATTAGTGAGGGGTGAGGGGTGAGGAGTGAGGGGGTTCCTCATTCTTCAGCCGTCTCTTCCTCTTTATCTTCCTTTCGGTTTATTTTTACGCTTTTTGGGTGAGACATGGGGACGGTTCCATCGTCTTCCCTTCGGTCCTTCGCTTCGCTTCGGAGACGCTCGAACCGTCCCCAAGTCTCACCCTCTGTGCCTCCCATTAGTACTACACAGCTATGGATTTTCATATTATGTCTTTATGAGTACTATTTTTACTCATAATGTTGAATTTGGCAAGTGTTTTTTTGCAAAAAAAGCGGGGACTATTGCCCCCAATTTAGGGAAAAGTGGACAGCGAACCTGTTCCCTTGTTTCATCAGGTATTTTAAAACTTTTATTGCATACATTATGTACATAATGTACGATAGGGGTGAAGGAAGGTGTTTTTTATGCAAACGATTAATGCAACCGAAATAAGAAACAATTTCAGTTATTATATTGATACTGTGGTACGCGATAAACCTATTGCTGTAAAACGCAACCGAGATGTGTTATTGTTTTTCTCGGAGCAGATTATTAAAGACTTATTGCAGGATTTAAAGATACATGCAGAACTGTCTAAAGAAGATGGAATAATTATAGGAACCATAGATGGTTTTGATTTAGTAGTTTCCGGGGAATCGGAGCAAGAAGTTATACAAAAATTAGCAGAAGATTTACTGGAATATGCGCAGGATTATATGAATGATTTTAAGCTCTTCTATAACGCTCCTAACCGGAAAACTCATTATCCTTATATATTAAAAGTTCTTTTATCATCCAACATTGATGAAGTTAAAGGATATATTTATGCCGAAATGGTCTGATCTCAAACGATTTTGTGAGCGGGACGGCTGGGAACTTTATAAAACGACAGACCACTTTTTCTATCGTAAACATATGCCCGATGGCACTTTAAAATTAACTAAAGTGTCTAATAGCACTGGCGAAATACCTAAACCGCTTTGGGAAGCAATTAGACAAAAACAGCTTAAAGTATCACGGGAGTACTTTAATAGAACCAAATAAAATATCCTATCTCAATAATCTTTGCTACCATGGAGTACACGGGCTAAGTTGAAGTACAACAATTGTTCAACCATCGTTCAGCATCTTCTCTTCCAACCCGGCTTTAACCACAGCAGGGACCAGTGAGCCTACATCCCCTCCCAGCAAGGCGGCTTCTTTTACCGCACTGGAACTGATAAAGGTGTACTGGCTGTCCGACATGAAGAACATGGTGTCAATATTTGGTATCAATTTTTTATTCATCATGGCCATGTGCATCTCATATTCAAAATCAGTCACCGTTCGCAAACCTCGTATTATAGCACAGGCCTGCTTGTCCGCCAGGTAATTGGCCAGGAGTCCGCTGAAAGCGTCTACCCGAACATTGCTCAGGTGCCGGGTGCTTTCCTCAATAAGCTTTACCCGTTCGTCCAGGGAGAAAAGGGCCTTTTTGGTGACATTATGTATTACCGCTACGATAATCTCATCAAATATCTTGCTCGATTTCTCCAAAATATCAATATGTCCATTGGTTACCGGGTCAAAGCTCCCCGGATAAACAGCCAGTTTCACTGTAATCGCCCCTTCCGTCGTATGGGGACAGTCCTTTTGTCACAAGTGGGATTTGGACGGTCCTTTCGCTAGACTTAACTACAGTCCATGAGACAAATTGATTAGCTCAAATTGATGAATAAATGCAAAAAACAGCGGCATTTCCGTTATGCCTATCTTTTGCAGTAGTCAAAATCACCACTTCAGCTTAAATTTTGTTCCCCAACTGCGGTTGTCCGTTTCTTTGTTATTTTGTATTTTATCATGATTGGGGGTTTAATAATCAAGATTTATGAAAATTATCTTTGTTCACTGACCACCCACGGCCCGGTGGCCGCAACCACCGATGAAAAGTAGGCAAGAATAACTCCTCACCCCTTACTTCCAAAAAAACAAGACCCCTTCCGGGGTCTTGTTTTTTTGCTAAAATATATGCTCTTTTTTGACATAAGCCTTATGCTGCAACTGTCATAGACGGGCTTTGTCCAGGCTTATCTTCTTTACTCCATGGCTTTCCAAAGTACTTCAGCCACATCGAATACCTTGGTGCTTTCTTCGGCTTCAGCTGCTTTTACACCGTCAGCAATCATGGTCAGGCAGAACGGGCAGTTGGTGACAATCATTTCTGGATTCGGCACCAGCAGTTGGTCAGTTCTGGTGTCATTGATGCGCTTGTACTGAATACCATCTTTTAGTACGGCTTCTTCTTCCAGCCACATGCGTCCTCCGCCGGCGCCGCAGCAGAAGCCAAATTCCTTGGCTTTTTCAATTTCAATAACCTGTCCGCCTGCAGCCTTGAGGACATTTCTCGGTTGGTCGTAGACCCCGTTGTGCCGTCCCAGGAAACAGGAATCATGATAGGTCATCTTTACACCCAACGGCTTGCTGGGTTTCAGTTTACCTTCAGCTACTAGCTTGGCCAGTATTTCGGTGTAGTGATATACTTCATAATTGCCACCCATCTGCGGGTATTCATTCTTCAGAGCAGTATATCCATGCGGGCATACTACGATTATTTTCTTAACCCCGTAATTGTTGAAGGATTCCAGGTTCTGGCTTACCAGGGTCTGGTAAAGGTATTCATTACCCAGACGCCGGGCCGAGTCGCCGCAGCAATACTCTTCTGTTCCCAGGTAACCGAAGCTTACTCCGGCTTTGTTCAACAATCTTACCAGGGCTTCTCCCACTCTCTTATAGCGATCGTCGAAGGATACGGCGCATCCGGCATAGAGCAGGTACTCGAACTCTTTGCCGTCTTCAGGCAGGAGATTTACCATCTCTCTGACGCCTCTTTCCTCCAGCCATCCGGCACGACCGGCCCAGCCCACACCCCAGGGATTGTAGTTACGTTCCATGTTGGTAAAGGCCATCTGAGCTTCGCCAGGCATGTCGCCCTGCCACATAACCAGGTTGCGGCGCATTTCTACGATTTTTGGAATGTGCTCGATGAACATGGGGCAGTGCTCCATGCAAGCCCGGCAGTTGGTGCAATCCCAAATTGTTTCACTGCCCACTACATCGTAGAGCAGGCTCTGTTCCATGGGATTAACCTCTTCAGCGGCAGCCTCTTCGGTCATAGCCATTTCTTCCACTTCCGCGCCACTGGCCTTGGCGGCTATAAGATAGGGAGCTTTGGCATCAAGATGGGCTTTCATGTTTTGAATCAGAGTAATCTTAGGATTCAAATGTTTACCGGTATTATAGGCCGGGCAGTTTTCCTGGCATCTGCCGCAGCGGATACAGGAATCCAGATCCAACAGGTCTTTCCAGCCAAAATCTTCGATATTCTCCACACCAAAAGTTTCCGCTTCTTCAATATTGTAAACCATCCGGTTGGCGGAAGGTTCCAGATCGCGGAAAGCATAGTTCAGCATGCTGGCAAAGATATGCCAGAGCTTGGTAAAGGGTACCAGAGCAATAAAGAGGAAAGCGATGGCCATGTGGAACCACCACAGTAACCGGTGCCACATCAGCATCGCATCCACACTCATGCTGCCGAAGAAACTGGCAAACATCCAGCCGAAAGGTGATGCCGCTCTCTCATAAGCAATCTGTTGTATGGTGGTGGACAGCTTGATCTGAGCGCCAATTCTAAGTCCTTCAATAAAGTAACCGGTCAGCAAAATGGCAAAGATTAAAAGAATAATCCAGCCATCAGATGACTTGGTATCGTTCAAACGTTCCGGTTTTTGGGTGTACCTGACGAAAGCCAATACTACAACGCCGATTAGAGCTAAAAAGCCGAGAACGTCAACCACCCAGGAAAATCCAATATAAAAATTGCCTTCCAGATGGGGCCAGCTTATCATATTATGCATGGCATCTATGCCCGCAGCCAGGAATAGAACCAGGAATCCCCAAAACAGGAAAGCATGCATCCAGCCTGCCAACGGTTTTCTTATTACCCGCGCCTGGGCAAAGGAGAAAACAAACCAGGACCAAATGCGCTGTGCAATTTTATCATTCCGGTGAATCTCGCCTTTGGCCAGTAGCCAAACTTCTAACTTCTTCCAAAAACCAAAGAGAAATACACTAACCGGGATGAGCATTATAACATAAATAAGCCATTCGTAGGGAATGTTGGCCCCAACGACACGCATCGGGACATCGTAACCACCTTCTAATGGGTGAAATCCAAAAATCATTATCCAATTCCCTCCTTAATAAGCAAGCAAAAAAAACAAGGTTATTACTGGATATACGTCTGACGTATATCCAGTAAACACCATCCCCCGGTTGTTAAATAACTATTTCTTTAATTCACTTACCAGAGTAGGAATAACCTTGAACAAGTCGGCAACCACGCCAAAGTCAGATACATTGAATATCGGAGCTTCGGTATCGGTGTTAATAGCCGCAATAAATTTGGAGGAAGACATTCCTGCCAGGTGCTGGATAGCTCCGGAAATTCCAGCTGCTACATAGAGGTTGGGGTTAACTACTTTTCCGGTCTGTCCTACCTGCAGTTCGTGTCCCAGCCAACCAGAGTCAATGGATGCACGGGATCCACCTACGGCAGCACCCAGAAGGTCAGCCAACTGTTCCACCAGCTTGATTCCATCGGGGCCCTTGCAACCGCGGCCACCGGATACAACTACATCAGCCTCAGTAAGTTCCGGACGGGCTGAAACAGTGGCAACAAAGCTCTTCACAGTCTGGTAAACATCAGCAGCAGTAGCGGCTACAGCGGGTTTTACCACTGCGCCGGCGCCAGCGGCGTTGCCAACTTCACATACGCCAGGGCGAATGGTGCCCAGAACGGGCTCGCCGGCAACTTCAACTTTGGCCAGGGCTTTACCAGCATAGATGGCTCTGGTGAATACACCTTTGCCTGCACTTACTTCTACCTTAATAGCATCGGTGGCCAGACCCAACTGGAGCTTCTGCGCCAGTCTGGAAGCAAAATCTCTGCCATTGAAGGTATGAGCAAATAAAACTGCATTGGGCTTGAACTCGTTAATCATAGCTACCATCTGAGCTACATAAGCGCCGGTGTTGTAGTTGGCGAATACATCGTCCTCAACAACATAAACCTTGTCCGCACCATACTTGGCAAATTCGGGAGCCAGAGCTTCAACGCCCTTTCCAAAAACAACAGCAGCTACTTCATCGCCAAATTTCTTGGCTTCTGAGAGCATCTCATAAGTTACCTTACGGATATTACCGTCTCTTTGTTCTACAAATATCCATGTCCCTGCCATCAATTACCCTCCTTTTATTTTTAATAAGGTTTTTTAAAGCTATTTTACTTCAACCTTAACCGTATTCTTCATCCACTCTGCCAGCTTGGTGGCACATACTTCAGGCTCGTCTTCGATCTTGATACCAGCAGCTTTGGCCGGGGGCAGGCTGAATTCAACGATTTTTACCTTGTTCTCAGCAGCAGCGCCAGCTACGGTGGCAACCGGTTTCTTCTTGGCCGCCATAATACCCTTCATGGACGGATAACGGGGTTCATTCCAGCTAACCTGGCTGGAGATTACCGCCGGAAGGCTTACTTCGGTTACCTGGGTTCCGCCGTCAGCTTCACTGGTGCAGGTGGCCTTGCCGCCAGCAATATCAACAGCAGTGATAACATTAACATGAGGCAGGCCCAAAATCTCAGCTACGCGGGTGGGAACCTGGGATGAACCATCATCAGCCGCAACATGGCCGGCGAGAATAATGTTCGGATTCTCTCCTTTGATAGCTTCGGCCAGGGCAACGGCTCTGGCAAACTCATCAGCAGCAGTATCCTGCTGTACCAGTATTCCCCGGTCAGCACCCATAGCCAGGGCGGTACGAATGGCATCCATAGCTTTGTCGGAACCAGCAGCAACAACCACTATTTCCTTGGCTATACCCTTTTCTTTCAACTGGATGGCACCTTCGACAGCTACTTCGTCATAGGGATTAATAATCAGGTTGATACCAGCATCGGCTATTTTGCCATCCTTCAATTCGATCTTGGCTTCTGTGTCAAATGTTTGCTTAACACACACTAGAACCTTCAAGTTCATTCCTCCTTTTCACTAATTGTTTTCAGGGTTCTTTTCAACCATAATCTGGTTTTTACGTACTGCAGTTGTAGCTTACCACCCCCATGAACGGATATTATATGTTCTTGCCTACGGCAATTTTACCGTCAAAGCCCCCGGTGCTGAACCAGGCCTTGACTTAAAATACAATCAACATTAACCTTTCGCCATTTATATCGTATTTCCTGCTTTTTGGATTGGATAGACAAAGTTTTTTCTTCTATAGATAATGATTAATATTTTTGGTAAAAAAAGGTTGCTATAGACTTCATGTTTAGTTCCCGGGCCTGAAAAATCTGCTCAGTACTGCCGATAAAAAGCACTCCGCCAATTCTAAGAGAGTTGGCAAATCTTTGATATAGCTTGAATTTGCTTTCCTCTGTAAAATATATTACCACATTGCGGCAAAGAATCAGGTCAAAGTCCCGGGGAAATAAATCCCTTAAAAGGTCATGCTTCTGAAAACTAATCATCTTTTTCAGCTCATCTTTGGCCTGGTAATAACTGCCCTGGTTTTCAAAATACTTTTTCAACTGCTCCGGGGAAAGACCTTGTACCGCCTTATTGGAGTAGAGCCCCATACCTGCCTTCTCCAGTACTTCATTGTCCAGGTCGGTGGCCAGTATCCTCCCAGACAGGGGAAAACCCTTTTCCTTAAACATAATGGCCAGGGAATAGGGTTCTTCACCCGTGGAACAGCCTGCACTCCACACCTTCAGGCTGCTGCGTTCCTTAAGCAGCAGGGGGATTATTTCCTTCTCCAGCACTTCCCAGTGATTGGCATTGCGAAAGAACTCGGAAACATTAATGGTAATATGGTCTAAAAAACGACGATAAGTCGTCTTGTCGCTGTTTAACAAATCTACAAAGCTTTTGTAGTCGGGAGCATTTACCGAGCGCATAAAACTATTGATACGCCGCTCCATCTGCGGTCGTTTGTAAGCCTTTAGATCTATCTTGCTAAGGGCTTCAAACTTCTTGATAAACCAATCCCAGTCCAGGACATTTTCCACCGGCCTCCCCTCCCACCTCGGTTGTTGAACGGTTGTTTAGCGGTTGTTCAACCATCGTTAAACTATTGTTCAACTATCGCTAAACTACTGTTCAACCATCGTTTGCTGTAGGGCCTTATCTATGGTTTTTAGGGTCTTCTCAACATCCCCTTCGTCATGAGCAGCGGAAATAAAGCAGACTTCAAACTGGGATGGGGGGAAATATACTCCTCCTTGCAACAACTGCTGGTGGAAACGGGCATATTTGCCGGTATCGGAGCGCATGACCGAGGGATAATCCCGGACTTTGTCCCCGGTAAAGAAAAGGGAAAAAAGGGACGCTACCCGATTCATGCTTAAGAGCCCATCGTGTCCTGCCAGGATCTGATCCAATTGCTCGCAAAGGCTGGTCGCAGTGCTTTCCAGCAGCTCGTAGAATCTACCCTCCCGCAGGATCTTTAGGGTTGCGCTTCCCGCAGCCATAGCCAGGGGGTTGCCGGAAAGAGTACCGGCCTGGTAAACATCCCCTTCCGGGGCAATCCTCTCCATAATCTCCTTTTTGCCCCCATAAGCTCCTACCGGTAATCCCCCGCCGATTATCTTGCCCAAAGTGGTCAAGTCAGGCTCAATATTCACTATATTCTGGTAACCGCCAAAACAGAAGCGGAAACCGCTGATTACTTCATCAAAAATTAACAGGGCGCCGTATCTTTTCGTAATCTGGCGGAGGCCTTCCAAAAAACCGGGCTCAGGCAGCACCAGACCCATATTGCCCGCAACAGGCTCTACTATCACAGCAGCTATTTCCGCCGGGGCTTGTGCAAAGAGTCTTTCTACAGAATCCAGGTCATTATAGCGAGCCACCAGGGTATGCCGGGCAAAGGCTTCGGGCACCCCGGGACTGGTAGGTACGCCTGCGGTTAATAATCCTGAGCCGGCCTGTATCAGAAAATGGTCGGCATGTCCATGATAACATCCTTCAAATTTGACGATATGGTTCCTGCCGGTAAAAGCCCGGGCCAGGCGCACCGCACTCATGGTGGCCTCGGTTCCGGAATTTACCATGCGTACTTTTTCCACCGAGGGTATGGCTTCACAAATTAACTGGGCCAGCTCGATTTCCTGTTCACAGGGGGCACCAAAGCTGCTGCCTTTTTCCGCAGCCTTACATATGGCCTGTACTACCTGGGGATGGCTGTGTCCTAGAATCAGTGGTCCCCAGGAGCAGATATAATCTATATACTCATTGCCATCCACATCATAAATCTTAGAGCCGTGGCCCTCTTTGATAAAAAGAGGATTGTTTCCCACGGCCTTAAAGGCTCTGACGGGACTATTTACGCCCCCGGGTATATACTCCCGGGCCCTGGCAAAAAGTTCAATCGACCGCTCTGTTCTCATAGTACTCCCTTTCCGATTATGATTCTCCTGCAAAAAGTTATTAATATTCATTGCTCTTGTATAAATATACCGCTCCAGTGTCCTTAATATCGACCGAAGGGAGCATCAGTTGTGCCCGACAGGGCGCTTCGCATGGGCAACACCTGCGGCTGATCCTTACCCCTCACCCTCTGGGGTGAAATACTGCATACTTTCTTTTTTTAATTCTCTGCTGCTTCTTATTATAATGTATTTTCCTATTCCTGTTCGCAAAGAAATTTCTTCAATGATTTCCGCCAGGCGTTCTTCATTCTTTACATGAATCATGGAGAAAACGCTGTAATCAAAGTCAGGCGGAACCTCCCGGATATAGCAATGGCTGATTTCTTTATAGCCGGCCATTATCTTCCCGGCCCGGTCAGCTTCTTCTTCATTCTCGAGCTTCCACGCCACCATGGCGTTTACGGCAAACCCGGCCTGGCGATGACGCAGGACGGCTCCCATCCTTCTTAAGAATCCTTTTTCCCGGAGCTTGCTTACGCGAAGAACAATCTCTTCTTCGCTGAGCTCTAATCTCTCCGCCAGGTTCTTATAGGGACGCGATGCCAGGGGAATATCCCCCTGCAAAAAGCGCATTATTTCTCTGTCAGTACTATCATAGGGCATCAGGCTCACTCATTTCAAAGGAAACTTTTATCTTATATACCTGCTTTGCCGGCATACTAATCACTTCTATTCCGGCATCATTTTGCAGGGATTTAAGTATCTGCATAGCTTCATCCTGCGAGGGAGCAGTCAGGGTAAACCACATATTGTATTCGTGGTCGCGAATATAATTATGGGTTACTCCTTTTTGCCGGTTGATTATCCCGGCTACTTCATCAATGCGCTGCTCCGGTACCTTGCAAGCACAAAGGGTGGAATAGAAACCCAGGCTTCTGGCATCCATTATTCCCCCGATTCGCCGGATTAAGCCGCTTTTTTTCATAGCCTGAATCCGGGCTATGACTTCTTCTTCATCCAGATTCAAACTCTTGGCCACATCACGGTAGGGCGAGGTAGTCAAGGGAAAATCTGCCTGCAATATATTTAATATTTCCCGATCAGTCCTGCTTAATTCATTCATCTCTTTCATCTCTTTCTGGCATCCGGGGGCTGGTAAAGGCACCACTCATCTTCGGCCATGTAATCTCCGTTGCTGTAGTAATAGGCGCGGGCGCGGCAGCCTCCACATTTGTCCTTATAGTCGCAAATACCGCATTTGCCCTTGTAGTCCATGGTCCTCAGCTCCTGCAGCATAGGGTTTTCCGCCCAGATGCGGTCAAAGGCTTGCTCTTTCACATTGCCCAGGGCTATGTCCAAATAGGCGCAGGGCTGTACATCACCCCGAGGGCTTATGATGCAATAAGTGATTCCCGCCAGGCAACCGCGGGAAAAGCGCAGGGAAAGCCCCTTCTTCTCCCCGATGCGTATGAACTGGGGGGCGCAGGTGGGTTTCAGCTCTATAGGAATTTTCTTTTGTTTCTCCATCAAGCGGGCAATGGTCTTCTCATATTCGGCCACACGCAGGGCTTCTTCTTCTATATCGGCTCCTCTACCGGTGGGTACGAGGAAAAAGACATGGTAAGCCATGGCTCCTATTTCTATGGCAAAGTCGCAGATGGCTTCCAGTTCGTCTACATTCCAGTCCATTACGGTGGTATGGACTTGAAAAGGCAGGCCGGCGGCTTTCAGGTTCTGCATCCCTTCACAGGTGAGCTGGAAAGCGTTGTCCAGCTTGCGAAAGGCGTTGTTCTTGGCGGGATCGAGACTGTCCAGGCTGACCCCGGCGGCCATGAACCCAGCGTTTTTTAGTTTTTGGGCTACTTCCGGGCTTATAAGGCTGCCATTGGTTCCCATAACTACCCTTAAGCCTTGCTGGGTGGCATATTGCCCCAGCTCAAAGATATCGGGACGCATCAAGGGTTCTCCGCCGCTGAAAATCATTATGCGGAAACCGGCTTTTTTTATTTCTTCAATGAGTTTTTTGGCCTGCTCCGTGCTAAGCTCGTCCTCGAGCCTGGCCCCTGCATCCCGGTAACAGTGGTCGCAGAACATATTGCACTGGTTGGTGGTGTTCCAGGATACCAACATATTAAACCCTCCTCCAGGAGAATACTCAATATGGGTGTTGCACCCATGTTTCGCTAAAGTCGTTTGTATATTTTTACATCCCTTATGCATTATGCAACGAAATATTTAAGCAATGGAATATCAATTTCTCCCTTACACCTCAAGCAAAACCCGGGCGGCGTCTTTGGCAAAGTAAGTTATTATCATATCGGCTCCAGCTCGTTTTATGGAGGTAAGGGCTTCCATCATTACGCGTTCTTCATCCAGCCAGCCGCAAGCGGCGGCGGCCTTTATCATGGCATACTCCCCGCTGACATTATAGGCAGCCGTAGGATAGGCAAATTTTTCTTTGACGGCTTTTATAACATCCAGATAAGGTAAAGCCGGTTTAACCATAACTATGTCGGCTCCTTCTTCGATGTCGAGAGCTACTTCACGCAGGGCTTCCCGAATATTGGCTCCATCCATCTGGTAGCTTTTGCGGTCCCCAAACTGGGGTGCGGAATCAGCCGCATCCCGGAAGGGTCCGTAAAAACTGGAGGCATATTTGGCGGAATAGGCCATAATGGGAATATTTTTATATCCGTTATCATCCAGCTCTTTTCTTATATATCCGATTCTTCCATCCATCATATCAGAGGGGGCTATGATATCACAACCGGCCCGGGCATGAGACAGGGCTTCCTGGGCCAATAAATCCAGGGTGGCGTCATTATCCACCACGCCTTTTTGGTCAATAAGCCCGCAATGGCCGTGGTCGGTATACTCACAAAGACAGACATCGGTGATTACCAGCATTTCCGGGCAGATCTTCTTTATGAGCCGGGTTGCTTCTTGTACTACTCCATTGTCCTGGTAGGCGGAGCTGCCCACACTGTCTTTATGTTCGGGCAGGCCGAAGAGGAGCACGGCGGGAATCTTCAGTGAATCTATCTCCTTTATCTCCTCGGGCAAGCGATCTACGGAGAACTGAAAAACTCCGGGCATGGAGTTAACTGGTATTTTTTTGTCCTGGCCGTAAATAACGAAAAGTGGATAAATGAAATCGCTGCTGCGCAAAGTGGTTTCGCGCACCATGCGGCGCAGGGTTTCGCTGCTGCGCAATCTTCTCATCCGCTGTATAGGAAATCCCATTTCTACCGCCCCTCCTTTATTATTGGAAAAGTGAGGGGTTAGGGGTAAGGGGTGAGGGATTATTTATTTCCCACTACATCTTACCATTCAAACACCAACTAACTCACTTTCCATCAGTTGTTTTAGCCTCAAGTTGACAGGGGGACGGGGTTATTGACACACAATCTGCCGTCCCCATGACATATGCTCCTACTTCATTTCAGCTTGCGTCAGATAGCAGGCGGGGTCTTCGGCCCAGAGGTCATCATAGACCGCGCGGGCCCGAATACGGCAACCGGAGCAAAGGGATTTGTAACTGCAGTCCCCGCACTTGCCTTTTACATGCTTTTCTTTTTCCCGCAGCTTTATCATCAACTCGTCATCCGAGGTCCAGATTTCACTGAAGGGTTTTTCTCTGATATTACCCACGGTGTAGTCCTGCCAGAACTGGCAGGGGTGTACATTGCCGCGGGGGTCGATATTGGCAAATTTGGTTCCGGCGGAACAACCGCCGTGCATCTGCAATAATTGTTCTATTTCTTCCTGGCGCTCGGGCTGCTGTTCTTTTATATAATTCAGCAGGAAGATGCCGTCAGCATGGTTATCGGTGGTCAATATCTCCACTTCTACCCCTTTTTCATAGAGTTCAATGGTTTTTTTACTGACCAGTTCCAGTATATCGCGTTTTTCCCCGATGCTGGTGTCCATATCGGCCATTTCCCGTCCACGCCCGGCATAAACCAGGTGATACATGCAGAAGCGGGGTATGCCTTCTCTTTCGATAATTTCGAATATCTCCGGCAAATCGTCCTGGTTATACTTGTTGACCGTAAAACGAATGCCCGTCTTGACGCCGTTATTGAGGCAAGCCTTGATTCCCCGCAGGGCATCAGCAAATGCTCCGGGACGGTTTCTGAACTCATCGTGGGTGGCCGGAGCCCCGTCTATACTAATACCTACATATTGAAAACCAGCCTTTTTTATCTTACGGGCCACTTCATCATCGATCAGGGTGCCGTTAGTGGAAATCACCGGCCGCAAACCTTTTTCCGCCGCCATTTGTCCCAGCTCGAAGATATCCTGCCGTATCAGGGGCTCGCCCCCGGAAAAGAGCAGTACCGGAACTTTCATCGCGGCTAGGTCGTTAATCATCTCCCGGGCTTCTTCCGTGCTCAGTTCGTCCTGGTACTTGCGGTCTTCGGCTTCTATATAGCAGTGCTTGCAGCGCAGATTGCAGCGGTTGGTCATGTTCCAGACCACCAGGGGCCGGTTGCGGTCCGAAAACTGCAAAAGCTGGGGAGGCACAGTGCCTTCATGTCCGCTGTATTTGATTACTTCGGAAACGGTGGCCGTTCCGCAGAGCAACTTGGTGCATCCTATCATAATAATTCTCCCTCCCTAAGACTTAAAGGTCTGCCAATATGGCTTCCAGCAATCCATTAATGGTGTACTCTTGGGCCAGGATATCAACATTAAAACCGTTTTCCCTGGCGGTGTCGGCGGTTACCGGACCGATACAGGCTACCTTGACCTTTCCTTTTAATCCGGCGATGTTCTCCGCCCCGATTATTTTAACAAAGTTGCTTACAGTTGAGGAACTTGTAAATGTTAGATAATCCATATTTCCGGCAATTATATTCTTCAGGGTGGCCTGGCTAACCTGGCTGGCAGCAATGGCCTGGTATAAATATATTTCGTTGACATGGGCTCCCCAGCGGCGCAGGGTTTCGGGCAAAATGCTCCTGGCTCCCCGGGCCCGGGGGAGGAGAATCCACTGCCCGGGCTTGATTCGATCTCTTAATTCCTTAAGGATGCCTTCCGCCCGGTAATCTTCCGGTACGACATCCACCCGTAATCCTCGGTTCAGCAGTTTATCGCGGGTAGCAGGGCCGATAGCGCCCAGTTTTATACCTTGCAAATCCCGGATATCCAACCCGGCCTGCCGGCTCTCGGCAAAAAATATATCCACTGCATTGATGCTGGTAAATATTATCCATTCATACTGGCCAATATTCTTAAAGGCATTATGCAAGGCTGCCAGGTTCTTCTCTTTTTCTATTTTAATGGAGGGAAATTCTATGGCCTGCCCTCCCAGGTCTCTGATTCTTTCCACCAACTGGCTGGCCTGGGCGCGGGCGCGGGTTATGACTACTCGTTTTCCCCAGAGGGGTTGGCTTTCCAACCAGTTCAACTCTTCCCGTAGCTTCACTACTTCCCCTACCACTATAACGGCAGGAGGTTGAAAACCGCTTTCCTTTACCCGTTTAACGATATTTTCCAGGGTACCGCTTAAGACCTGCTGCTGGGGAAGGGTTCCCCACCTTATTAAAGCTACAGGGGTGCTGGGCTCCCGACCGTGGCTGATTAAATTATCACAAATGAACTCCAGGTTCTCGACTCCCATCAGAAAAACCAGGGTGCCGATGCCGCTCGCCAGCTCCTGCCAATGAATGGAGCTTTCCTGCTTACCGGGCTTCTCATGCCCGGTAATTATAGCCAGGCTGGAAGTGGCATCCCGGTGGGTTACCGGTATTCCGGCATAGGCTGGTACGGCGATGGCCGAGGTAATCCCGGGTATCACTTCGAATCTATGGCCTCGCTCCTTCAGATACAGGGCTTCTTCGCCGCCCCGGCCAAAGAGGAAGGGGTCGCCCCCTTTCAAACGGGCTACTATTTTGCCTTGAGCGGCTTTTTCGGCCAGCAGGGCGTTGATTTCATCCTGGGACAAGGCGTGCCGGGATGAGGCTTTGCCAACATAAATGAACTCGGCGTCCGGATCGGCCATGGATAGGATTTCATCTCCCACCAGCCGGTCATAGACTACTACTTCGGCTTTCTCCAGTACTCGTTTGCCTTTCAGGGTGAACAAGCCGGGGTCTCCGGGTCCGGCCCCGATAAGGTACACCAGTCCTTTTTTCTCCATATATCATCATCTCCCAAGAAAGTGAGGGGTGAGGGGTGAGGAGTGAGGAGTTATTACCTCTGCACCCGCTTACTCACTTATCAACATTAAATTATCTGTGACCCCACTGCAAAAACCTCAATTGTTGCAGAAGGGTTGCATAAATATACAAAGCGAGCGTTGGCGAAGCATGGATGCAACACCCGGCGAAGGCGAGCAGGCGAAAGGGGGCGAGCGACAGGATGTCGCGAGAGCGCTTCACCCTGCGGGTACGCCTGGTGTTCCACCCTGCGGGTGTCACTATTAAGGTTGCCTCCCATGGACGGGAGATTAGCGCGGTACCCCTTGAGCCGCGAGACAAGCCGCAGGTGTTACCCATGCGAAGACTGCGAGCGGTATATTTATACAAACCTATGAATATTAACAACTTTTTGTAGTTGAACCCCATCATTTCCTAGTTTCACATAGAATGGCGGCTCCGCCTTGCTGCAGGAGGCTGCGGGCGAGCTCACGCCCGGCTTCTTCGGCCTCCGGCGGGGAACAATCGCTGGAGCCGCTATATTTTTCTTTTCCGTCCAGGGAGGCAATAAGTCCCCGGATATGGAGCTGTCCTCCCTGCAACTCGGCCAGGGAAGCCACCGGCACCTGGCAGCCTCCTCCCAGCTCGTGCAGAAAACCTCTTTCTGCCTGGCCGGCGAGGAAGGAATCCTGGTGGTTTATTCTGCTTAAGAGCTTTAAAACATCCTGCTCATCTGACCGGGCTTCCACTGCTATCATTCCCTGCCCTACCGCCGGCAGAACCAGGTGAGCCGGGAGATAATCGCTTATCATCTCTTCCAGGCCCAGTCTTTTGACTCCGGCACAGGCCAGAATGATTCCATCCAAATCCTGTTCTTTCATTTTCCGGATACGGGTCTCGACATTACCCCGCATATCTACCAGCTGCAGGTCCGGACGCCAGGCTTTGAGCTGGGCGATGCGGCGCAGGCTGGAGGTTCCTATTAGCGCAGCCTGGGGCAAGTCCGCCAGGCTATAGTTTTTGTGCGAGAGCAAAACATCCCGGGGGTCTTCCCTTTCCAGCACGGCTGCTATACATAAGCCGGGCGGCAACTCCGAGGGCAAATCTTTCATACTGTGAACAGCGATATCTATTTCTCCGTCCAGTAGTTCTTTTTCGATTTCTTTAGTAAAAAGCCCCTTATCTCCTATTTTGGAAAGGGCTACATCGAGTATCTTATCACCGGTAGTTTTGATGGTCTTTATTTCCACCTTGAGATCAGGTATGGAGCTTTCCAGGAGGGAGGCCACATGCCGGGCCTGCCATAAAGCGAGTTGGCTACCCCTGGTTCCCAATCTCAAATTTCTCATATTTTTCATACTCCTCATTGTCTATTTGCAGGGCGAAGAGCTTTTTTGCCACTTCGGCATAAAGATGCCCCTGCTGGGTGGCGGCTAGCTCTCTAAGATTCACCATGGGGAAATGCAGGATTTGATTAACTATGGAATTGGCCATGGAGGCTATTATGTTCTGCTCCTGTTCCGATAGTTTCCCCAAGCGGTTGCAGGCCCTTCTTATCTCATTTTCTTTGATAATTTCCCCTTTTTGCTTAAGGGCTTTTATTACCGGGACTACATAAAGACTGCCCAGCCAATCATTAAATTTCTCCAACTCATCAAGTATTATTTTCTCGGCATCCTGAATCACGCTCTGCCTTTCCTCATAGCCGGCATCCACTACATTTTCCAACTGGTCAATATCATAGAGGAACACGCCGGGAATATCTTTTAAAGCCGGGTCGATATCCCGTGGGACCGCAATATCTATCATTATTATTTTTCGACCCTGGCGGGATTCCAATACCTGGCGGCAGTTATCCTCCCTGAGCACATAGTGGTTGGCGGCTGTACAGCTTATTACTATATCCGCCTGGCTCAATTCAGTGGGCAGTTGGTTAAAATATACCGCCCTACCGTTAAAGTTTTCTGCCATCTTTACCGCTTTATCATAGGAACGGTTGGAAATAATAACCGACTTTAGTCCGTTGGACATTAAATAGCGTATGGTGGTTTCACTCATTTCCCCGGCCCCGGTTACCAGGACGCTTTTATTGTCTAAATCACCCAGTATCTGGCGGGCCAATTCCACCGCAGCATGGCTTACGGAAAACGGATGCCGGTCAATGTCGGTATCCGTTCGTACTTTTTTGCCCACATAAATGGCTCTCTGAAACAGAGCGTTAAGCACTCCATCAGAAGCACCGGCTTCCATAGCGTTTAGATGGGCCTCTTTGACCTGACCCAGTATCTGGGGTTCGCCCATAATCATGGAGTCTAAACCGGAAGCCACCCGGAAAAGGTGCAGGATGGCATCATAACAATTGGGCTGGTAGAGATATTTTATCAAATCTTCTTCATTCATATGGGCATATTTGCTCAGGAAGGTTTCTAAAGCTTCAAAGCCTTTTTGAATATCCTTCGCGGTAGCATAAACTTCCGTACGGTTGCAGGTGCTAAGTATAACGGAGGCTTCCAAATCCGCATGGCTCTTTAGTTCCTGGTAAGCCTGCACTAGCTCTGCTCCGCAGATGGAAAACCTCTCCCGCACCTCTACCGGAGCTGTTCTATGATTTAATCCCGCCAGGAGGACATACATGCTTCAATTCGCTCCCTTGCCTTATCTTTTTCCCCAGCCTTGAGTAAATCCAGTACCTCAGAATAGACCAGGTTCTCAAATATCTTCTTGCGCACAGTAATATCAGGAACCTTTTCTTTTATCTCTTCCCTGATTTCCCCCATTATTTCGACAAATTCCCCATACGCGGGGCTAATGGTATTTTCTAGTTCTTCCCGCAGCCTCCGGGCAAAAAAAGGGCTCTTCCCTTCGGTGGAAATAGCCAGTACCAGCGAACCGCGACGGACAATGGACGGTACATAAAAGTCACAATTAGGGGGGTCATCAACGGCGTTGATCAGTACCCCTGTTTTACGGCAGGCTTCTACCACGGCCTGATTCACGCTATTATTATCCGTGGCGACAAAAGCCAGAAATACTCCCTGCAGGTCACTTTCGCAAAAGTCCCGGGCTTGCCACTGGATAATGCTCTGCTCGGCCCACTCTTGTATCCTTGCGCGGGCTTGCGGGCTTACTACCCGAATATTCATGCCATAATCCAGTAGATTTTCAATTTTCCTTTCTGCAACCTGCCCTCCACCGACAACCAAGCCGGTTTTGGCCTTTAAATCCAGGTAGATAGGAAATAGTATGGCCCTCAACCCCTGTTTCGTTAATATAAACTTTAAACTCACTTTCCTTCGGTAGTTGTTGTCCCTATCTGGGGGGATTATTAAAAAGAGGTCTGAAATCAGACCCCTTATTTATCCTTTTTCTCTTCCAGTTCTTCGAAATCCTCTTCTTTGGCTTTTCTGAAGTTCTGTAAGGCACTTCCCAGTGACTTGCCTACTTGAGGCAATTTCCCCGGTCCTACAACTATCAAAACAATAACCAGTATCAAAAGTAATTCCCATGGTCCGAAGTTTCCAATAAAGCCGAACAAAGTGATCCCTCCTTTGTCTCTTACTGTTTTACTATTTTTTCTGATATCTTTCTGGAGAAATGTATATTATCACAGGTGATAAAATGCCTGTCCCTTCCTCCACGCTTAGTGCTATTATGACAAAAAGCATTTCCTTTGTAAAGCAGAACAAAATCCCATAACAACGCCATATCTAGCTTTCATCTACTGTAGCTTGCTCCTCGCCTTCTTTCTCCTCTTCAGGCTTTCTGGGCTGTTCTTCCCTTTCTGGTTCGGGCTCTCGGGGTTCTTCACTCTCTTCCTCTTCGGTTTTTTTCCTCGGTTTGGCCATTTTAGCCACGATTATGCTTACTTCATATAAAAAGTATACGGGTCCGGCCATCAGCATCTGGGAGATGGGGTCCGGTCCGGGGGTAAGGGCGGCGGCAATTACTACTATGGCTAAAAGGGCATACTTTCTGTTTTTGCTTAAAGTTTCGGCTTTAATAATTCCGAATTTGGCCAGGAAAAATACTACCACCGGCAGCTCAAAGACCAGGCCAAAGGGAATGGTAAAGGCGGTTACAAAGGAAACATAGCGTTCCACAGTAAACATGTTTTCCAGACTGGGTCCCTGCATATAAATAAAGAACTTTAGAACCAGGGGAAGTATGCCAAAATAGGAAAAAAGAATCCCGGTGGAAAAGAGCAGAACGCTTACCGGAAGCAGTACATAAACATATTTTCTCTCTTCGGGATAGAGGGCAGGCTTGAAAAAACGCCAGATAGCCCAGGCTACCACCGGAAAGGCCAGAGCAAAGCCCGCATAAAAGGCCAGTTTAAGCTTTATAAAAAATGCTTCGGTTACACCGATTACTACCAATCCTTCGCCTAAACCAGACAAGGGGGAAATAATTACGGACAGTATCTCTTCGTTATAGTAAAAACAAAAGACTGCCGCTGCTATAATAGCAATAATGCTTATTATCAAGGACTTGCGCAGCTCTTCCAGGTGCTCAATTATGGTTTGTTTTTCTTCAGGGGTTAAATCCTTTAGTAACGCCACAATTTCGCCTCTACTTCCTAAAACTCACGAGCGAGAATAAAATCAGCGATATTATAGAGATTCTTTTTCACCGGCAGTTCGGGCAGGAAGGCCAGTTGTTTTTGGGCTTTGCGCGCGAAATGCCGGGTTATATAATAAGAATAGTCTATGCCATCGGTATCGATAATAATATCAATAATTTTTCCGGTTTCATTCCGGCAGGCTTCGGGTGAAGCCAGTAGCTGAGCGAGCTCTTCCCGCCTGGGACTATATCTTAAAGCATAGAGGGTGGGCAGGGTAATTACCCCTTGCTTGATATCGCTTCCCGTGGGTTTGCCCAAAACCTGTTCATCCGCGATAATATCGAGGATATCATCAGTAACCTGAAAGGCCATTCCCAGGTAATAACCATAATTCCTCAAAGCCCTGACTTCTTGCTCCGGAGCATTGGCTATCATGGCTCCCAACTGACAGCTGACGGAAATCAACAAGGCCGTCTTCCTTTCAATTCTGCGCAGGTAATTCTTAAGCCCCAGCTTGACATTATAGCAGCTCATCATCTGAATTATTTCGCCTTCACATATTTTCATACTGGCTTCGGCTAGTACATCTACCACATTGCTGCGCTCGTAAGTGGCAATTAAAGACAAAGCCCGGGCAAAGATAAAATCCCCGGCATATATGGAAACCCGGTTTCCCCAAGCGCTTTTCACAGTTTCCGTTCCTCTCCGGGTTTGGGAATTGTCGATAACATCATCGTGAACCAGACTAGCCATGTGAATGAGCTCCAGTCCTACTGCCAGGGGAATTATTTCCGTTAAATCATCCATATAAAAATGAGCCGACAGCAAGGCGAAAGCGGGCCGTAGTCTCTTGCCTCCAGCCTTAATCAAGTGTACCGCCGATTCATTAAGCAATTCTATTCGGCTGTCCAGCTTTTTGCTTAGCTCCTGCTCCAGCAGTTCCATTTCTGTAGATATGGGGTTAAAAAAATTGAAATTTGCCATATCGTTCCTCTTTTTAGCACAATCGTTTTTTATTATATAATTTAAGCTTAAATATTTCCAACTTATTTTTAAAAATTGAGGAGTGAGGGGTCTCACTTGTCAACTTAATCACTTTTTAATCTGTCCAGCATAACGCTGAAACAAGTCATGGGGGATTTGCATGGCATCCAGTACCTTTCCTACCACGAATGATACCATGTCTTCTATAGTCCGTGGTTGATGGTAAAAAGCCGGCATTGCCGGGATAATGCTAACCCCCATTTCCGACAGGGTCAACATGTTTCTCAGGTGGATGGAATTTAGGGGTGTTTCCCTCGGCACCAAGAACAATGGCCTTCTTTCTTTCAACATAACATCGGCGGCTCTTTCCAGGAGAGTGCGGGAACTGCCCTGGGCGATGGCAGAAATACTGGCCATAGTGCAGGGTATCACTACCATGCTGTCACAGATAAAGGAACCGCTGGCCGGAGCTGCGGCAATGTCTGAATTATCGTAAAAAAATATCTTCCCCGGAGGAAGATAGCGTTGCAAGCTAAGAGCCAGGGAGTCCTGACAATCCCAACCCAATTCCTGTTCCATGACAATTCGGGCGGCATCGCTGGTAATTAAATGAATTTCGCTATTATCTTGCTTCAGCAATTCTTCGAGCAGGCGCAGGGCATAAACTGCACCGCTGGCACCAGTCAAAGCTATAATATATCTCGGCACAAAATCCTCTCCCAAAGTCATAATTTGAAAAGTGAGGGGTGAGGGGTGAGGTTACTGCTGCTACATTTTACTATATATCATGCAATCGCCTTTACTCTCACTCACTTTTCATCAGTAGTTGTGACCCCCTGGCCATGGGTGGTTAGTTTGATATTGAACAGTTCAGTGGGACAAGAGACCCGTCCCCATGTCCCTCTCGGCAAGTCCGTCCACCGTCTTCCGTCTTTAGATTGGCCTGCTCTAAAGGAAAATATCCAGTAAGGCCATAATAAATATAATCAAGCCTACATAGTGATTTATTTTAAAAGAAGCAAAGTTAACCCGGCTTAGGTCACCGGGTTTTACAATCCCGTGTTCATAAATCAAAATAATCCCTACAAAAGCTACCCCAGCATAATATAATAAACCGAGATTAAGGATTAGTCCATTCAATAATAGAAGAACTATGGTAAAAATATGAAATATCGCAGAAAAAAGCAGAGCTCCCTTTATGCCGAAGCGGGCCGGAATAGAATACAAACCATTAGCCCGGTCAAATTCGATATCCTGACAGGCGTACATGCTGTCAAAACCTGCAATCCAACAGGCTACAGCCATCCCCAAAATAACCGGTTGCCAGTCCGGGGTTCCGGTTATGGCAAACCAGGCACCAACGGGGCCCAGGCCTATGGCCATCCCCAACAAGAGGTGGCAGCACCAGGTAAAGCGCTTGGTATAGGAGTATAGCCACAGGGCCAGAACTGCCAGTGGCGAAAGTTTTAAACAAAGGGGATTCAAACGAGAAGCAGAATAAAAGAGCAGGATGGTAAAAAAGAGCACCAAAAGCCATACCAGGGAAAGGGGCAGACGACCGGCTGCCAGAGTCCAGTCGGAAGTACGGGGATTGGCCCGGTCAATGTGACGATCAATAAGACGATTAAGACATAAGGCAGCAGTGCGGGCACTTACCATGGCTACGGTAATCCACAGCAACTGGGACCAGGTAGGCATGCCCTGAGCTGCCAGAAATGCTCCCAGGTAGGCAAAAGGTAAGGCAAAAAGGCTGTGGCCAAAGTCCACCATATTAAGAAATTCGCGGATCTTATTCAAAGCCGTATTCACTCCATCTTCTGCTTACCATTTCCTTTATTTCCGGGCTCATAACGATATCTTTCGGCCATTCCCGGCTATGTCCTTCGCTCATCCATTTTTTAGTAGCATCAATGCCCATTTTAGAACCTATCAGAGGCAGGGGGGCCGAGTGATCCAGTACATCCAAAGGCCCTTCTACTATCATGGTATCTCTTCTGGGGTCGACATTGTTAAAGACCTTCCACATTACTTCGGAGACATTCTGCACATTTACATCTTCATCTACCACGATTATGAACTTGGCAAACATCATTTGTCCCATCCCCCATAAGGAACTCATTATTTTACGCGCGTGTCCGGGGAAGGATTTCTTGATAGCCACCAGAACACAGTTGTGGAATACTCCTTCCATGGGAAGATGCATGTCTACAACTTCGGGAAGCTGCAGCTTTAAAAGAGGGAGGAAAATACGCTCGGTGGCCAGAGCCATGTAGCAGTCTTCCTGGGGCGGCTTGCCTACGATGGTGGTGGGGTAGACAGCGTTCTTTTTATGGGTGATGCATTTTACATGAAAAACCGGGTATTCATCGGCCAGGGAATAATAGCCGGTATGGTCCCCGAAGGGGCCTTCTATCCGGCGCTCGTAAGGGTCAACGTAACCTTCGATTACGATTTCGGCATCAGCCGGCACTTCCAGGTTTACGGTCTTGCATTTCACCAGCTCTACCGGTTTCTTGCGGATAAATCCGGCAAAAATAAGCTCATCAATATCCTTGGGCAGGGGTGCGGTTCCGGCATAAGTGATGGCGGGATCGCCGCCCAGAGCTACCGCTACTTCGGTGGCCTGCCCTCTTTGACAGTTTTTACGGTAGTTTTCGGCTCCGTCATGATGGGTGTGCCAGTGCATTCCGGTGCTCTGCCCATCAAAAACCTGCAAGCGGTACATGCCTACATTGCGCTTTCCGCTTTCGGGGTCTTTGGTATATACCTGGGGTAAGGTGATAAAACGTCCGGCATCCTCAGGCCAGCATTTAAGTACGGGAATTTTATCCAGCGATGGATTTAAGTCTACTACTTCCTGGCAGGCTCCACTTTTCACCATGCGGGGCAAAAAAGAGGATAATTGTGCCAGTTTGGGCAAGACCTTGACCTTGTCCAGCAATGATTGCGGAACGCTGTCGGCTATCTCCAACAGGCCCATAATTTCAGTGGCCAGATCATCCAATTTATCTACCTGCAGGCTCAGGGCCATTCTCTTTTCACTGCCAAAAGCATTAATGAGGACCGGCATATCGGAGCCTTTTACCTTTTCAAATAATAGGGCGGGTCCATAGTTTTTGCTTACCCTATCGGTAATTTCAGTAATTTCCAGTTCGGGATCAACTTCAACGCTAATTCGTTTAAGCTCCCCTTCGCTTTCCAATACCTGAATAAATTCCTGTAAGTCTTTATAGGCCATAGCCGTCCAACCTCCCTATTATTTACTTACACGGGGATGGGGGTTACGCGAGGGACGGTCCTTTGGTCAAACTCATATGACCAAAGGACCGTCCCCGTATCACCTGCCCCTGTCACCCCTTGACTCAACTATACCACTGCAACATTTTCTATGTTACATAGAAGCGAATGTACTTCATTAATAGCTGCTTCCAAATTGCTATTTACCATACGCTGGTACTGATTAATTATTTTATAGTTCCTTTCGGCTTCATGTATATAAACCAGCACTTCCTCGCGTGATATATCACAGTTCATTAATTCTATCGACATCCCTAGATTCAGTCCTAGTTGCCGGCAATTCTCCAGCAGGATTCCCTTCATTCCAGATAAGTGTCCGGCTGTCTCGAAAGCCGTAGCATAGATGGAACCCCGGGTTTTCTGCAAAACATCCTTATGAGCAGCCTGTAGTTTCCGTTCCATTACTTGACCTTCATTTATTTCAGCCATCATGACTGCAAAAAGGCCTACCAGTTTGTCCGCCCCGGCCTCAACTAAAAGCTTGAGCATGCGCCCAAACATATAATCACCGATTAGGATAGCAAACTGCAAATCCTGGTCGTATTTTTGTCCTTCTTTATCATCTTTTACCATACCATGAATGCTGTTGGCGAGATAAAGGGTTTTAAATATATTGGTCATGGAAATAGAAATACTTCTATCCAGACCCAGGTATCTATATACTATATAAACCAGGGGAGGTAGTTGATTCCAGGTAAAGTCTTCGTTAAGCATTTTAATATAGTTATAAATATCATCCCACCAGGGTAAAAGATTCTCTTTAAAGACCTTGTCTACATCTATAAGTTCAGTTCTAAGTTCCCTGGTAAAACTATATTTGATTCCCATTCTGTCCTCCTTAACAGCGGCAAGCCTGCCTGTACTTAGTACATTATACAGGATTGGCGGAATTCTTGCCCTGAAAATTTTTGTTTATTTTTATTTTTTGACGAAAGGGGATTTTGATGCCCCTGGTAAAAGATACATGGAAAATGAAAATTTTATTTTTTACTAGCAGGTATTTTGTTTTTTTCGCAGAAAGACATTTATAGAACCTTTATGTAGTTTTTTAATCTTTCTAACTACACTAATTAACCCGCTTTTTTACTTAGTTTTTTTTAAGAGGAGGTGAGCTGGACTTTTAGTAAAAGTTAATTCGGTTCTGACTTAGATAAAAAATTGGCAGAAATCAGCGATATAAATAGAAAATGTTCTGGTTCATGTCATGGTCAGACCGGGAAAAATCCGTTGTTTAAAGAAAGAAAAAATTTAAGGGGGAATACAAACAATGGCAGAGATTAATGAAGTAGTAGTAGTTGGTATGGCTAGAACTCCAATCGGAAGATTTTTGGGTGGCCTGGCAAGCGTAAGGGCTAATGACCTGGCAATAATCGCCGCTAATGCAGCAATTGAAAGAGCTGGCGTCGATCCTGGGATTATCGATGAAATCGTAGGCGCCACTTGCCTGCATGCCGGCAATGGCTCCCTTCCGCCCCGTATTATTGGTATGAAAGTGGGACTGCCGGTTAGAAGCGGCTCCTGTATGGTAAGCCAGAACTGTGCTTCTGGTATGCGTGCCACGGAAATTGCCTGCCAGAACATTATGCTGGGCAAAACCGATATATCCCTGGTAACCGCAGTGGAAAGCATGTCCAATATCCCTTACCTGCTGCAACAGGCCCGCTCTGGTTACAGAATGGGCGATGGCAAAGTGCAGGATGCCATGCTGTCTGATGGTCTGGTATGTCAGCTGGCTGGAGGACACATGGGAATGACTGCGGAAAATATTGCCGAAAAATACGGTATCACTCGGGAAGAATGCGATGCCCTGGCTCTGACCAGCCACCAGAATGCGGTAAAAGCTGTTGACGAAGGTATATTCGATCGGGAAATCGTACCAGTAGTAATAAAGAGCAAGAAAGGCGACAAGGTTATTTCCAAGGACGAGCATCCCATCAGAGGAGCCAGCCTGGAAACCATGGCCAAGTTGCCCCCGGCGTTTAAAAAAGGCGGAGTAGTAACTGCGGCCAATGCTTCCGGCATCAATGACTGCGCAGCTGCTGCAGTATTTATGTCCAAAAAGAAATGCGAAGAGCTGGGACTGAAACCCTTGATGAAACTGGTTGGCATTTGCAGCGAAGGTGTCGATGCCAAAGTTATGGGACTGGGTCCGGCTGTAGCCATGCCCAAGGTTTTGAAACAAGCGGGCTGGAAATATGAAGATGTGGATTACTGGGAAGTAAACGAAGCCTTTGCTGCTCAGGTTCTGGGCGTAGTGCGCATGCTCAAAGAAGAAGCCGGCATTGAGCTGGACTTCAGCAAGACCAACCACAATGGTTCCGGAATCGGACTGGGCCATCCCGTTGGAGCTACTGGTCTGCGCATAATTGTCAGCATGTACTATGAGCTGGAGAGACTGGGCCTCACCAAGGGCGGTGCTTCCCTTTGTGTTGGCGGCGGCTCCGCTATGGCTTCCCTCTGGACCAGAGATATATAAGTATAGTTTCCCTTAACTAATTCATTTCGCTATTGTTATTACGGGGCAGCGGCATCGCCGCTGCCCCTTTTATTTGACACATGACACGTAGGCGACACAAGGGGACAGTTCTTTTGTGTTATCCCCACGTATCTCCCCTTCCCATGACATAAAAGAACTCCCTTATACCGCGTTTTCCCACAGAAAAGAACCGTCCTCCTGCCTCGCAGCAGTTGTGCCCACAGGGCGTTACGCACGGGTAACACCTGCGGTGTGTCTCGCGGCTTATGGGGAATAGCGGGAGTCAGAAAATAAAAACAGGCCCTGCTTTATTTTTTCAGCAAGGCCTGCTAATTATAAACCCAAGTCTTTTTTAAGTTACTTCGGTCTACTAAAATAGTATCCCTCCTACATATTTGCCACCAGGCGTTCCTCCGGCTGCTCCATCAACCCCCGTTTTACTTCCGATGCCTTCATATCACCGGCACTAAACATTTCCGCCACATAGTTGCAGGCATCCCAAGGGTCAACTCTATCTCCGCAAGTAAATACATCAAGTGCCGCATATCCTAGTTCGGGCCAGGTGTGAATCGCCAGGTGAGATTCCGAAATTACAACTACTCCACTCACTCCCTGCGGGCTAAACTTGTGAAATACGAATTCTCTTATTTCAGCGCCAGCCTCTAAAGCAGCGTTGACCATGATATCCTCTACTTTCTTGACATCATTCAACACTTCAAATCGACATCCGTATATTTCAGCCAATACGTGACGCCCCAAAGACTGCAATAATGTCTCCTCCCTTCAGTTTTTATTTAAAAATCCCAGACCTCCTTCCTTAACTTAAAACGTACATGTAGAATTTTAGCATATTTCTGCTCCATGTCAATAAAACCGGGAAGTTTTTTTTGGCTGCTTTAAGGCCGGTAAAACCTGGCTTAGCCAATAATAATTTCTATGCAAAAAGCATTCCTGACTAGAAAGTCCCTCCTCCTCCCTCCCCCTGTCTGCCATCTGACGCCTAACAACCATTCTCCCTCCCCCCTCCGTCTTCCTCCCTCCTCCATTTTCCGTCTTCCGTCCTCCGTCTTCCGCCTTCCGTTATTATATGTTTGTTTTTGCTGGGGAGGAATAAATAGCTTTGTATAGAATTTCATAAGCTAGCGATTAGGAGGATTAGATATGAGATTTCGCGTTGTTTTACTGTTTATATTTCTATTAGTATTTTTTTACCCTAATGCCAATGATCTTGCTCTAGCTGCTGAAAAGCAGGAAAAGAAGGCGATCATTCTGGTAATGGACTACATTGATGTTGCCGATCTTTGCCAAGCCGATACCCCCAACTTGCACCGCCTGGTGACCAAAAGTGGTACTGCTCTTATCAATATTAGAACGAAGAGCAGGTTGCCCTCCAGTTCATACCTTTCCCTGGCCAGCGGTACCCGGGTAGGCAGCATCCCCAATAGTGAATTCTCTTTTAATAGCAGTGAAGAGGTAGGAGAATTGCCCAATATTTTTATTGATAGGAATTCTCCTCCTTCGGCAGAAAAACTTTATCAGCTCTTTACCGGTTTACTTGCGCCTCCGGAAGGTCTGGTTAATCTATATATAGAACCTCTGAAAAAATATGCCGGCAAGCATAATCCTTCTTTTACCCCCGGGCAATTAGCTGCTTTAGCGGAAGACTGCGGCCTCAAAACTGCCGCCCTGGGCAATGCAGATACTATAAATTCGAAGGATCGAAGTATAGTGCTCCTGGCCATGAATGAAGCCGGGCAGGTTTATGAAGGTGACGTCAGCGCCAACCTCCTGGAAAAAGATAAACTGAGCCTGGCCGGAGTCCGCAGCCAGCAACAGATTCTTCTTGATAAAATTGATGATTCTTTACAAAAAGCCGATATAATATTTGTTGATTTGGGTGATAGCAGCCGAGTAGAAAAAAGCCGGTTAAACTGTGCTGATGAGGTACTGGTCCAACATCGTAAGCATGCCATAGAACGTAATGACGAACTATTGGGGCGACTGCTGCCCAGGCTGGACTTGCAAAAAACTATGCTGGTCATTCTGGTGCCCAATCCCCACAAGGATATGGTTCTGGCAGGTAATTTCGGTTTAACCGCGTTTATTATGTACCAGCCTGGAAATGAAGCGGGCCTTTTAACTTCTTCTACTACCCGGCGCAGTGGTCTGGTAAACAGTTCTGACTTTTTGCCCAGTATCCTGGCTTTTTTTAATCCTGAAAGCATATATCAGAACAGCAGCATGAAAGTTGTCCCGGCGACGGATAACAGCCTGGAGAAACTGGAAGGGGATCTGGGCTTTTTCGTACGATTGAGGGCGGCTAGATCTCCCCTGCACTATAGTTTTGTTGCCCTGGCTTTTCTCAGCATTATTGGGGTGGCTTGCCTGGCCTGTAATATAAGAACTAAGTGGAAGTCTTTTTGGCTCTTTTTATTTTATACCGGCCTCAGTATGCCTCTGGTTTTTATGTTTTTAAGCTATTCTTCCTATCCTTCGGTAAGTTGGAATATAATTATGGCATTGGCGGCTTCGATGCTCCTGGCCCTTCTCCTCCAGCTCATTTTCAGGTCTTCGGCTAATGCCCTCCTCTTTCTTACGGCGACAGTGGCTTTATTGACCCTGGTGGACGGCCTCCGGGGTTCTCCGCTGATGCTCTTGTCTCCTCTGGGTTCTGATGCAATAGCAGGAGGAAGGTTTTATGGTATAGGTAACGATTACATGGGAATATTAATCGCCTCTTCCGTAATTGCCCTCAGCCTGCTCTTAGCCAAATTGAGACTGAGCAATAAAGGCAGGGCGCTAATCGCGCTACCCTCTTTGTTGTTGCTGTCTTTTACCATAGGTCATCCTGCATATGGCGCCAATGTGGGCGGGCTTATCACCGCTCTGGTCACCACCGGCGTACTGGTGATATATTTGCTGGAACAACGATTGCACTTTAAACAATTGCTGATTATCGGAGGAATGGCGGTGCTGGGGGTATTGCTTACGGCTTTCCTTGACAGCTGGCTTAATCCCAATCCTTCCCATGCCGGAAAAACCATTAAACTTCTGATTAGCAATGACCCCGGCATCTTCCTTTCCATAATCCGCACTAAGCTGGGCATTCTGGGCAGCACCATCTATCATTCTGCTTGGAGTGTTGTTTTACTGCTGGGTATCATTGTGCTGGCCTCTATCTGGCGTAAAAAACCTATAATGGCTTTGAAAGAAGCAAAACCTGAAGTACTACCGGTTAGCAATACCCTCCTTATTGCTGCGGCAACTGTCTTCCTGGTTAATGATACCGGAGTAATCGCGGCGGCACTTGTCTTCCTTTACCTCCTATCCTATCTGGGAATATTGCTGGCTGGAGAAGGGGGGGACACAGGGGGACAGTTCTCTTGTGTCCCAAGGAGCACAAGAGAACTGTCCCCCTGTGTCCCAGCGTCTCCCTCTGTCCCCAAAAAGATAATAATAGGGGGATTGATACTGGCCTGTGTTTTCGGCTGCGCCAAACCCGTGCAGGCTGCGGAGACGGAAAGGAAGCCGGAACCCGGGCGAGTTGTCATCTACATGATTGATAAATTGAGTATAAATGATTTAAGTCCTAAAACTACTCCCTATCTCTGGAAATTGCAAGAGCAAGGGGGAATTGGCCTGTTGAACACGATTACCGGTGGGGAGCGTACCAGTAAAAACGGCTGCTGTACCATATCAGCGGGAAAACTGGCGGTGGGCAGCAGCAATGCTCATTTAAACTATGAAGCCGGGGAAGTCCTGGAGGAAGAACTGGCGGCGGATATTTTCGCGCGCAATACTGGCTTTGTTCCTGAAAAAGATGATATTTTGATTAGCAGCATTAACGTCATTGAGAAAAACAATAGCCAGAGAAACCTGGGGCAGGCAGGTAGATTGGGAGACAGTATTCATGCTCTGGGTTTAAAGACTGCGGTTATCGGGAATTCTGACCGCCCGGGCTATCCCAACCGCCCAGGCTGCCTGCTATTGATGGATTCCCGGGGTATAGTTGACAACGGTGCCATTGGCCCCCAAATGTGCCGCCCGGGCGGCTTTAATGAAAGCCTGCTTCCCTTGCAAAGTGATTATGATAAAATGCATGAACAATTCTCGATTCTCCGCGATGATAATGATGTAATCCTAATGGAGTTCGGTGACCTGTCGCGCTTGGAATCCATGTATTCTTCCTTTTCCCCGGCTCGCTACCAGGAGGAGCGCAAAAATATCCTGCAGCGCATCGATGGCAGTATCAGCCAAATCCAGGGGGAACTGCCTCCCGGGGATAATTGTATTTATATTATAAGCCCCAGTCCCTCTAGAAACTCTTATATTCCCAGTGCTCTATTGACGCCCATAATAATAATAAAGCCCGGTTTTGAGGGGACTCTTACCAGCTATTCCACTCGTCGTACGGGAATAGTGTTGACCAGCAGCCTGCAGAATTCCATTCTTAACTGTCTGAATCCGGAGAGAAAAGAAAATATTTTTGCCACAGCTGCCAATGATAGTTTCCAGCAGCTTAAAAGACTAAATCACCGGGAAGTTTTTAATTATGTGTATCAACCTATTATTTTATCCTTATTCATCGGCTTGATCCTGCTTCTATTACTGCTGGCCTGCTGGCTCTCGCTTCGTTCCCCGGATAATCCCTTGCGGCTTCCTATTCTAGGCTTCATTCTATGCCTCCCCTGGTCTATGCTGTTAATCGGCCTGTTTACATTCACCCGGCCTCTGTATTTTTTTCTGCTCTTGCTCTTATTAAACCTCTTATTGACTATTGCCGGCTTCTTACTGGCTCGAATCTTGAGATTAAATCCCCTGTTTTTAATTATTTCTGGCACTATTATAACCATTGCCTGGGATCTGATAAGCAAGGGCAGCTTGATAGCCAATTCGGTCATGAGCTACCGGGTTATCAGCGGTGCGCGCTATTACGGGCTGGGTAATGAATATATGGGGGTTCTTATAGGAGCTACTATTGCCCTGGCTACCTTAATATTCAGCAAATCATTCACTTCCAAAAAACGCCTGGTATTAGCTTTTATTTTCGCCGCCATCATTTTCCTGATAGCCTATCCCTTGTTCGGTATTAATGTGGGAGGGGCCATTACTGCCAGTATCGGCCTGGGTTACAGCTACCTGGCATTTAACCAGGGCTATATCCGGATTAGCTGGAAAAAGATAATAGTCCTTCTGCTTCTGACGGCTCTGCTCTTGCTGCTTATGGCCCTCATTGACCTGAAGCAGCCGCTGGAAGTGCAATCTCACCTGGGGCACAGCATTGCGCTTATTATGAACGGAGGTTGGGTTGAGATTATAAATATCATTAGCCGTAAAGTACAAATGCAACTCAGGGTAATCAGCTATGGGGGTTGGGGATGGATTCTCCTGGCTGGCATGTTGGCCGTTGGCTTTTTGCTCTTCCGGCCCCGCCGCCGGATAAAGGCCTACAGTGAAAGACAACCGCTGATACTTCAGGGACTGCGGGGAATACTGCTTTCATCCATGGTGGCAATTCTCTTTAATGACTCGGGGATCACCTCGGCGGCCAGCATGTCTCTTTACTTCGCTGTTCTTTTCATCTATTCCCTGGGCCTGGAACCGGCCCGGAGCGAGAAGCAGGCTTGAACTAACGATGGTTTCAAAATATAATGGTATTTTAGGGACTTATATAAAGGAAAGGGGGGTGTCAAGGGGACGGTCCTTTTGTCACCGCAACTCCTTACCCCTTACTCCTCACTTTTCGTACTAACTCACTTTTCAGTGGAAAAAATATTATTATGTTAATTTATTATAGTAGGGAGATAATGCGGATGAATAATAATAAGAAGAAAAGAATACTGACTGGAGATAGGCCTACCGGCAGCCTGCACCTGGGGCATTATGTGGGGAGTTTGGCCAACCGGGTTAAACTGCAGGATGAATATGACAGCTATATTATTATAGCGGATGTACAGGCCTTAACCACCCATTGGGAAAAGGACGAGAACCTGAGCCGCGATGTTTTTCAAATTGCTACCGATTACCTGGCGGCAGGAATTAAACCCGAGATATCGACCATTTTTATTCAGAGTATGATACCGGAGATACATGAATTAACCATGTATTACTCCATGTTTACCACAGTTAATGTGTTGCGCCACAACCCTACAATAAAAACGGAAGCGGCGCAGCACGGCCTCAGCGATATGCCCTATGGGTTCCTGGGTTATCCGGTTAGCCAGGCAGCAGATATAACTATTTTCAAGGCGGATCTGGTACCGGTAGGCGAAGACCAGATTCCTCATATTGAATTAAGCCGCAAGATAGTACGGCGTTTTAATGAACTCTATGAGCCGGTTCTGGTTGAGCCGCAGGTTCTGGTAGGAGATGTTCCTCGCCTGATAGGGCTGGATGGTAAGGACAAGATGAGCAAGAGTCTTAATAACGCTATTTTCCTGGCCGACAGTGCTGACGAGGTGAAGCAGAAGGTATGGGACGCTGTTACTGACCCGGCCCGGATTAGAAAGACCGACCTGGGACATCCGGAAGTATGTACGGTCTATGCCTATCACCAGGTTTTTAATAAGGCGGAAATTGAGGAAGTGGAAGCTGACTGCCGCCAGGGCAGGATTGGTTGTGTGCAGTGCAAGAAAAAACTCACTGCTAAACTCAATGAATTACTGGAGCCCATGCGGGAAAGAAGACAATCTTATCTTGAGCAACCTGACCTGGTCAAGGATATCCTGCAGGAAGGAACCAAAAAAGCTCATGCTGTAGCTAAAGAAACTATGCTTGATGTCCGCTCTGCTATGAAAATAAACTACTTCGGGTGAGCCAAAGGACGAAACAGGAGCACAGGGAGATAATTATTAAGGGTTCAAGCGGATTGTGTCATGAAAAAGGCTTAACTATCGGAACTAAGCTGGTAGTTGAGCCTTATTGCCTTGTGCAAAAGAAGTCCTCGTGTGTCCTATTTAGGACAACCGCCTTTCATCTTCCCCATTTCAATGGGGAGATGAAAGGCGCACCTGGGACAAAGGGATGGGACAAGGGGACAGGTCCCTTGTCTCATTTTGTGGCACTTACCAACCCCGATATAATAGACCAACTACCAGCATAAATAGCAGAATAGCGATTCCTATTAAATTATTCTTTAGTCTGGTCTGTTCAATCTTCTTTAATTCCTCAGGGTCATCAATACGAACCCTCTTTTTTTTAGTATCTCTATTTTCAGGCATTATGGCCCCCCTTTCACTATACTCTCTTATTCCTCGTAAATAACAATAAAATAGTGGTTTTCCGGGTATAACTAAGCTATATTTTTGATTTTAACGCTTGTGAAGATATTAATAAACCGGTAAAATCCTATTAAAGCAAGATAAGGAGTGATGGCTATTTGAAAGAAACCGTTAAATTCGGGCTGGATTTTATTAAACTTGAGAATCACTATCTCTTACCCCGTGTAACCTCAATCGTTCTAACCCAAAGCCTTTACGATATCTTGTTCCAATATGTGATTACTCCGGAAAAGGAAGAACGACTTAAGGAATTTATTGCTCTTCTGGAAGAACACATAAAGAGCAAATCCCAAACTCCATTCTCCATCCCGGCAGCAGAATTGGAATTTATCGGTGAAGGCCTGGAGGAGTTGAAGCTGCTTAATTGGATGGAATTTCCCGTGGCAGAATTCAGCATCAGGTTGGAAGAAGGTGCAGAAGATTCTCCGGAAGAAATGGAACAGGTTCTGGAACTCCTGGAGGAAATGCTGACCTTTAAACGTAAGGGAGACAGCAATTCCATATATGTTTATCCTGGCAAAATTGTAACTTAAAGAAGTGAGGAGTGAGGGGTAAGGGATGAGGGAAATTATTTCCTGCTAAATTTTACTGAGGCAAGAGGCCTACTCATTCACTTTTCATGGGTGGTTGTATTCCCGGGGCATGGTAATTAATACCACAATTAAAAAGGAGGAATAACAATATGGATTTAAAAGGATCTAAGACTGAACAAAACCTGTGGGCAGCTTTTGCGGGTGAATCCCAGGCCAGGAACAAGTATAGTTTCTTTGCCAGTCAAGCTGATAAAGAGGGCTTTAAACAGATAGCTGCCATCTTTCTGGAGACGGCTGATAATGAAAAGGAACATGCCAAACGCCTGTTTAAATTCTTAATGGGGGGAGCAGTTCCGGCTACAGCCGAAAACCTCTTAGCATCGGCTGAAGGCGAAAATGAAGAACATACCAGTATGTATCCTGAATTTGAAAAAATCGCCCGGGAAGAAGGTTTTAACGAAATTGCCGATGTATTCAAAGAAATTGCCGAAGTAGAAGAGGAACACGAAAAACGCTTCCGGAAACTGCTGGAGAATGTAAAGAATAATACGGTGTTTAAGAAAGATAAATCGGTTAAATGGAGATGCCGTAACTGCGGCTATGTACATGAAGGTACGGAAGCCCCGGATGAATGCCCGGCCTGTGCCCATCCGCAAAGTTATTATGAGGTAATGGCCGAAAACTACTAAATCAAAAGCTTATAGGTAGAGAGGGGCGGTTATTTTGTGCTCCCTTAGGGAGTACAAAATAACCGCCCCTCTGTCCTCACTAGCGCTTAAAAACTGGGGAGGTCATGAACATATTTCATTCCTCCTCTTACTTATGGTAGTTCTGAATCTTCTGCCAGGAAAAATGTTAATAATTAATTCCAATATTTGTAATATCTATTATACTTGAGTGCTCTGAAGGAGGCAAGATGTAGGAACACAAATCATCCTCTTCTGTCTTTTTGCCCTCAGTAAGCCAGGAGGACTTCGCGCAGTATCTTGGCTCCCAATATGGAGGTGTTGTCTCCGTGTTCACAGGGGGGGGATATTTCCACCAGATCAAAGCCCACAACATCCAATTCCCTTAATTCATGCAGCATTTGTAGTAAATCCCGGGAGGAAAATCCTCCCGCCTCCGGTGTTCCCGTACCGGGTGCGAAAGCGGGATCCAGGACATCAATATCCAGGCTTATGTATACTGACCGCTGACCAATCTTTTCTTTTACATCCTTCAGTGCCGTTAAAAATTGGTCTAAATAAAGCTGGCTGTGCTGCCGGGCATAATCCAACTCTTCCCGGGTGGCAGAGCGTATACCCAGCTGAAACAGCTTCTTCGTTCCAATAATTTCTACCACCCGCCTCATAACGCTGGCATGGGAGAGTTTCTCTCCCAGATAATCAGCTCGGAGATCGGCGTGGGCATCCATATGTATTACGACCATATCCGGATAAAAGTCATGGTAAACCTTTATAAGCGGAAGAGAAACCAGGTGTTCTCCTCCTATGGAGAAAAGCTTTTTCTCATGCTCCAAAAAATAGCGGGCGGTTGCTTCAATATTCTTCAGGCTTTGAGGTACATTACCAAAAGGTATTACTACATCCCCAGCATCATAAAAATCGATTTCTTCCAGGGATTTGTCCAGGTAAACGCTGTATTCCTCCACCGCTTCGGAAACTTCCCGGATGCGATAGGGAGCCAGGCGGGTTCCCGGGCGAAAACTGGTAGTGGAATCCAGGGGGAGCCCTAAAAGCACCCGATCGCAAGCCCCTAAATCCCGGGAACTTCCCATGAAAAAGGCTTTTTGCTCCAGAAGATCAGCAATTTCAGATAACAAGGCTATACCTCCGTTTCTATACAGCAACATATCCACTTTTCATCGGTGGTTGTGGCCCCCTCCCCGGCCTTGGAAAAGTGAGGAGTTCACTGGGACAAGGGACCTATCCGACCTGTCCCCTTATCCCAAGAATCGTTCCTCAGTGCTATTCTATTATCCTGCTTACAAAGGCCGGGAGCTGAAATGCCGCCTGGTGAATCTCCGGTGTGTAATATTTGCATCCCTGGCTGTAGGAGCAGGAAGGCAGCTGGGGATCATATAATTTGGAACCTACCGTAAAGCTCCACAAGCCACTGGGATAGGTGGGGATATTGGCTAGATATAACTTGGTCAGGGGAAATACCTGGTTTATACCGCCAAATGCCATTTTAATAACATTCTGGTTATAAAATGGAGATTCGCTCTGAACTACGAGCATCCCATCATCTTTCAGGGCATCATATACGCTCTGGTAAAACTCGCGAGAAAATAATTGAATTGCCGGGCCTACCGGCTCGGTAGAGTCAACAATAATTAAATCAAAGCTCTGATGCTGCTGTTTTACATAATCTATGCCGTCAGCAATCAGGACTTCTGCTTTAGGCTCGCTGAAGGCACAGGCTAAATCCGGGAAGAAGTCCTTGGAGGCAATTACCACCCGTTCATCAATTTCCACCAGGGTAGCCTGGCTTACGGCAGGGTGCTTCACAACTTCGCGCAATGTTCCTCCATCACCGCCTCCAATAATTAGGACTTTCTCCGGATTGCGGTGAGAGTTAAGGGCTACCAGGGTAATCATTTCGTGATAAACAAATTCATCCTGTTCCGTGGTCTGAACCATTCCATCCAAAAGCAACATTTTGCCGAATTGCTCGGTTTCCACTACGGAAAGTTCCTGAAATTCCGTTTTCTCATAACGCAAGGTTTCTCTAACCTTGCAGGAAAAGCCTAAAGACGGGGTTTGATATTCGGTAACCCAGAGATCCAATCCAACTCCTCCTCACTTCTTTTAATACCATAATGGCACTGCGGCGAAAGCGCAGCCGATTTTCTCTACCAGGTGTTCAGTAGCGGCGATTTTTATTTCATCCAGTTCCAGGCCTCTTACTCGAAAGGCTTCCTGGCACATTTTTACAACCATTTCTTCAGCTTCGGCCTTACTGCAATATCCTTCATATTCCATTATTACTCCAAAGCTGTCTTTTTTTATTCCTACTGCAACCGCGGCAGCAATTCGGGCTCCGGGCTCGCAGCTGGTGATGGTTCCATAGGCAATGGGCAGTAATGAACCAGGTGGTATGATAAGGCCAGGTTCATATTCACAACCTGGGGGAAGAATGCTGCTAACTCTTAGCAGGTTAGTATTACCCACTCTGGCTTCTAGCAAGGCTCTATCAAAAGCAGTAAGTTCGGTTTCTCCTTCACAGGAGGCAGCGGTTAGAAAGTATTTTTTGGGTAATGGTAGCACAATGAACACCTCCAGTCTTATTTGGGCAACAGATTCATTATATATAAATCGTTGAAAAAGTAAACATGGTTTTTGCAGCAGAGTCAAACAGAGAAAAAGGAGACAGTTCATTTCTGCTCCAGGGAGCACAAAATAAATGTCCCCTTGTGTCCCTTATCTTTATTCTTCCTTGATGAAATCAAGGAAACTTTCCACCGCTTTACGGCGGGATTTTTGGCGGGGGTAAATTATGTAAAAGAAACGGGTAGCTCCGGGGTCATCTATTTTTAAGCTGCGAATTCGGCGGTGCGGATCCGCCTTCTTGATGGCCCAGTTGGAGACAATAGAAATACCCATGCCTGACTCTACTGAAGCCAGCACGGCTTCGGTACTTCCTGCTTCCATGCCGACATGTAAATCTTCTTTTTTTATGCCGTGGTTATTGAGCAATTCTTCAGCAGCTTTGCGGGTGCCTGAACCCTTTTCCCGGAATATCCATTTCTCATGCAGTAATTCTTCTATTCTGACTTCATCTCGCCCCATCAAGTGATGATTTTCCGGTACGATGAGGAGAAGTTCATCCTGCAGCCACTGGAAACCTTCCACCTTGCGGTTGGATAGCCAACCACCGACTAAACCTATATCCAGTTCCCGTTCAGCCACTTTTTTAAATATTTTTTCCGTATCGCCAATGTCGAGACTAATATTTATATAAGGGAAATTGTCTGAGAACCTCTTGATATAATCCGGCAATATATACTGTCCAGGAATGGTACTGGCTCCCAAATAAAGAATGCCTTTTTTGCTTTCCACTACGGTCTCCATGATATTGTCTGTTTTTTCCAGGAGTTTTATTATTTCCCGCGCGTATTGATAAAGGGTTTCGCCTGCTTCAGTCGGTTTCAAGCGCCGTCCAGCTCTTTCCAGAAGAAGAACTCCGTAATAATCTTCCAGCGATTGAATCTGCTTGGTCACTGCAGGTTGCGAAAGCCCAAACTCTTCAGCGGTTTTTGACAAATTTTTGGTCTCCACTACTCGCACATAGGTCTTAAATAGATTCAGGTTCATTCTAATCACACCATTCTATAATATTTGTCAAACAGGCTTCAAACTCCTGTCTTGTACACAGGAAATTATCAACGGAGAAATCCTTCTAATATTGTATCAATAGCTTCTTGCTCGCTCAAACCCAACGACATAAGCTTTATCAACTGCTCACCAGCTATTTTACCGATGGCTGCCTCGTGGGTAAGTACGGCGTTGGCATCTTCGGCTTCCAACTGGGGTATAGATCTGATCTGGGCTTTATCCATAAGAATGGCATCACATTCAACATGACCGGTACACTCGTTTTTACCAACCAGAGCGGCTTTAAAGAGCTGGTAAGAATCGTCCTGGGCCACCGAGCGGGATAGAATCTGGGCGGCTGCTCCTTGGCCTTCAATTTCAACCCGGATATCTGATTCGGCTTTCTGCTGGCCATGAGTTAATAGTCTTTCTACCACTTTTAGATTTCCCTTCTCCTGTACATACGCAATAGTGGAACGGATGGTATCATCCACGCCTTTTATTTGCACCATTTCCATCTCTATGCTTCCACCATCTTCCACCCGTACAACGGTGGTGGGATTCAAAATCCTTTTTCCTTCTCCCCTGCCCTCACCATAGTGTTTTTCCAGGTATTTTACATGAGCCCGCGGTCCCACGATTATCTCATGGATACCATTATGGCTTGAGTCGCTGTGGCTATCATTGTGAATCCCACAACCGGCAATAATGGTAACCTCAGCATCCTCAGCGATTTTAAAGGTATTGTAAACCCGGTCGTGGAAGCCGGAATTGGTAAGTATCACCGGAACATGAACGGTCTCCCCTTTGGTTCCTGCTTTTACCTCTACCATTAGCCCCTTATTTTCCGGATTGGTAGTAATAATAATGTTGGGAGAAGAATGCCGGAAAATGGCTTCCCCATTACGCCTGATGTTTACCGCTCCGCTGGGAATGCCTTTAATATCCGCTACTGTCTGCAATAAATCCATATCCAACTGCTCAAATTTCATATACCATTTCTCCTCTGCACTGCTCTTTCATTTTGCATTCAACTTCATGACGAATTAAAGGCCAGATCTCATCCGGGGTTCCTCTATCCTTGATTTGCCCTTCTTCTACCAATATTATTTCGTCAACGATATGCAGGACATTTTCATTATGGGTGATAATTACAGCCGTTTCGCCTTGCTTATTCCTGAATTTGCTCATTATTATGGCAATAAGTTTTTGTATGGTCCACAGGTCAACCCCGGCTTCCGGTTCATCAAAAATGCTGATTTTTGCATCTCTTGCCAGCAACTGAGCGATTTCAATCCGTTTGATTTCTCCCCCGCTCAAGCCCGGGCCGATATCCCGGTCAAGATAATCTTCGGGGCAAAGGCCTACATCACGCAGGCTGGTTCTGAGGTTCATGCCATCCAAACCGGGGCGGGCTATCTGCAACAGGTCGCTAACGGTCAACCCCTTAAAACGGGGAGGCTGTTGAAAGGCATAGGCGATGCCTTTGCGAGCGCGCTCGCTGACGCTCAAATCATTGATGTTTTCCCCGTCAAGATAAATATTCCCACTGCTTTGCTTATAAATGCCCATAATTATTTTGGCAATAGAGGTTTTTCCTCCGCCATTGGGACCGGTAATGGCATAAAGGCGATTGGGGTGGAATTCCAGGTCTATTCCCCGGATTATTTCTTTGTTGGCGCCATTCTGTCCGTTGACTGCGAGGCTTATATTCTCTAATTTCAGCATCGCCACAACCTCCTTAAATAAATCTCATTAGATGCTTGTATAAATATACCGCTCGCGGGTCTATTATTAATTATTTATTATCCTCAATAGCCGGCAGAGCAGCTAAAAATGCTGCAACCATCTGGCCCACTGCCTCCGGATAATAGTTGTCAATCTGCCCTCGGTCCGCACAATAAGACAGAGCTGCATCCCAGGGAATGGAGCCCAGATAATTTACCTGCTTCTCTTCACACCATTGCCTTATCCCGCCTCCGCTGAAAAGCTCCACCTCATGCTGGCAGTGGGGGCAAATACCTGAAGTCAGGTTCTCTACCACACCCAGTACGGGAACCTCATGTTTATTTAGCATGTGCAAGGCTTTCCTAACTATAGTAAAAGCTAAATCCTGGGGAGTGCTGACCACCACTGCGGCATCCAGCTCTATACTCTGCAGAACGGTTATGGCTATATCCCCGGTACCTGGAGGCATGTCCAATATTAGAAAATCCAATGTTCCCCAGTCCACCTGGCTGTAGAACTCTTTGACTGCCCCGCCAATTCTGGGCCCCCGCCATATAACCGGTAGTTCCTCATCAGCCAGGAAAAGATTTAATGACATTATTTTAAGGCCTTTTCGGCTACGGCGAGGAATTATGCCATAATCATTCTTCCCCATCGACCCTCCACTAACACCGAATACCCGTGGAATGCTGGGACCGGTAATGTCTGCATCCAAGAGCCCAACTTTATAACCATGAGCCAATAAAGCAGAAGCCAGCAAACTGCTGACAGTGGACTTTCCCACTCCGCCTTTACCGCTTATAACGGCTATTACTCGTTTGATGTCATTGCGCTGCCCGATCTGTGAGGAAGACCCGGCATCACTATTATCCTCCGTAGTTGTTTCTGCCGTTGCCGTCTCCGTTATTGGCCCTTCTTCCTTTTTAGGTTTTGATTCCTCTTTCTTTTTCTTGAAGATTTTGAGCATCCTTGTCCCCTTCTTGTTCAATATTCCGATTAGTTTCCTAAATACTCGGATAATAATAACATTATTATTTGTTATAATACCATATTTAAAGCATCGGAAGAAACTACGAAGCAGTTTCAACACAGCACTGCAACAAGGCGGAGTATCAGAACCCACCGCCTGTTTTGTAAATAGGAACTTTGGCCGCTTAGCGGGGAATATATTTCACCTCGTTATAATTTATCCAGACAAAATTGTCTTAATTACCCGGATAAATTACAAGGGACGGTTCTGCTAATATATATCAGTAGAAGCGTCCCTGTGGTATATCTATCCAATAACTTAACAACTTAAGGTCGAGTAAACATATGCCTTTCAGCTTTAGGAGACGCTTTGTGTTAATCTGTTGCTCTCCGTTT
>ENA-UOUL01000895-UOUL01000895.1-bioreactor-metagenome-genome-assembly--contig:-NODE-895-length-46879-cov-11.954425_pt1 | contig 46879 bp, 48 predicted proteins | sample MGYA00249838_ERZ747220 | MGnify/ENA primary metagenome ERZ747220 (study PRJEB28778, sample SAMN05720191) | bioreactor metagenome | isolation source: Anaerobic biogas reactor | place: USA:Washington... | reverse complement strand
GCAACGGTTGGGTCGCCCGGCATCTTGTAGTGTGAGGGTTTTAACTGCTATCGGGTTTCAACAATTTTGGTAGCAGTCACAAGGCCTTGCCCGGCGTGTACGATTTCGCTACTATGACAACCATGAATACCACCGAAAAACTCCGGAAACACGCGCTTTCCATACCCGAAATTCTCCTTCCGAACAGTACGATAGATCTTGCCAAATGGGCGGTTATAGCTTGTGACCAGTACACCCAGGATCGTGACTACTGGAAAAATATTGAACAACTGGCCAACGGAACACCGTCGACACTTTCCCTCATTTTCCCCGAAGTCTACCTTGAGGACTCCGGTCGGACTGAACGGATTCAGGACATACATCGGGCCATGCACGAGTATCTTGATCCCGCTGGTGCAAATGTATTCGCGACACCCCTTCACGGGTGTATCTACCTTGAACGTACCACTGCCTACGGCAGGGTGCGCAAGGGTCTGGTGACCGCGATTGATTTGGAAGCCTATGATTGGAAACCCGATACCACAGCGATGATACGGGCAACAGAAGCAACCATCGTGGACCGAATCCCGCCGCGCATGGAAATTCGCCGCGGAGCGCCGCTCGAACTTCCTCACATCATGCTCCTGGTGAACGATCCGGATAAGACTCTCGTGGAACGGTCCGGCGCCCGGGTTCGGAACAACAAGCCCTGTTATGACACTCGTCTCGAGCCGGAAGCCGGCCATATCACCGGGTGGGCAGTCTCTTCTGAAGAGGATCTTGCCTCACTTGCCGATGCCGTTGAATCCATCGGGAAAGCTAATACCTGCCCGGACGGTTCCTGCTTCCTCTTTGCCGTTGGAGACGGTAACCACTCCCTGGCAACTGCGAAGGCGGTCTGGGAGGAGTACCGGGAGGCCAACGGACTTACAGGAGAAACGGCTGAACGTCATCCGGCGCGGTATGCTTTGATTGAAATTGTAAACATCCATGACGACGGACTTACCTTTGAGCCCATACACCGCGTGCTTTTCGGTGCCGATCCCGAAGAACTTGCCGGGTTTGTGAAGGATAAGCTCGGAGGAACCCTTTCTGTTGCCGCGGATGAATCAGAACTCGAACAACAGGTCGCTTCACGCACCACCACCTGTTTCGGCTTTGTCTCCCCCGGAGCAAAAACAGTTCTCGAGAGCCCTGACCCCGCGCTTGCAGTCAGCCGCTTGCAGCCGGTTCTCGATGAATTTGTTGCGGCTCATGCGGGGGTAACCATGGACTACATCCATGGAACCGACGAAGTATTCCGCCTCGGGAAAAAAGACGGCGCGGTTGCAATTCTGCTCCCTCCGGTGGAAAAAAGCAGCTTTTTTTCCACGATTGCGGCAACCGGACCGCTTCCCCGCAAGAGTTTTTCCATGGGCGAGGCAAGCGAAAAACGATATTATCTCGAATGCCGGAAACTGTTTAGCTGAAACCTTGCATTTTGGGTAAATATGCCTCACTATTGTTTGTATGAATCATGCTACCGGCACCGGGGGAACGACCGTGACCGAAAGTCGTCTTGAACCGTTTAAAAGAAATGCAATTCCGGTCGCGGTTGTATTGTTCGCCCTTGCGATTTTGATTTCGGTGATTTGCCTGAAAAACGGTATAACCATCGTCTTCCAGAACGCGTTTTACCTGCCAATCCTGATAATCGCGCTGTATTACCCTAACCGGGGCATGTTTCTTGCCCTGCTTTCCTCGCCTGTCTACCTTGGCCTGTTTCTGACCCTCGGACCGGGACTGCCCGGTATTATTCCCGCGCTTGTCCGGATAGCGTTTTATCTCACCGTATCCTGCGGGACCGTATTTGTTTCTTCCCGCCGGCTGAAAGCCGAGCAGGCATTGCAGCATCATCTGGAGCATCTTGAAGAGCTGGTGGCGGAACAGACTCGATACATCTCTGAAAAGCTCGAACGCTCACTCCAGCTTGAAGAAGCGTACCGGAAAGGCAATGAGTATTATGAACAGTTGTTCAAGCAGATTGACGCGCCGACGGTAATCTGGAACCCGGACCTCTACATAACCGACGCAAACAATGCGTTCGCTGATTTGTACAATCAGCCACGTTCGGAATTGAAGGGACGAAAGATTACGGGTATACTACCTTTCGATCCGGCGGATTTCCGCAACTACCCGGTTCAGCTGGAACTGCCTGCCCGGGCCACCGATCTGCTGCCCCGCAGAAGCCTGTGGATCATTTCCCGTGTACAAGATGTAAAAACCGGGAGTACCCGGGCGTACATCGCGGTCGGCATGGATTTGCCCGCGACCGAAACCATGAAACGATGAGGTACCATAACAGATGGCAGTGACTGATTTGGGCAAAAAGGTGTTTTTCTTGTATCCGCCCAGCGTTATCCGCGACGAAATGATAGGACGCCTTCTTGACCAGGAATATGAAGTGTACATGCTCAAGGATATCAGGATGTGCGAACCCCTGCTCCGGAGTCACCCAGAGTCCCTGGTTTTCGTAAACATAGACGTCGGCATGTCGGAACCGGAATGGGAGCAGTGGATACGGAAGACCATGGAAACGCCCGAAACAGCGGGTATCGGTATCGGGATCGTCACGTATAACAGCGACGAGGCCCTCCAGAGAAAATACCTCATGGAGATCGGGATTCCCTGCGGATTCATCAAACTCAAGCTCGGTCTCGATGAGAGCACCAGAATTTTACTGACGACTCTGCGGGCGAACGAGGCGAAAGGGCGTCGGAAATATGTCCGGGCAAACTGCTCGAACGATACCCTCTCCGCGATCAATCTCCGGGAAGGACCGATAAAATCTTCCGGTAAACTGCTGGACATCAGTATCGTCGGGTTTTCCTGCATTCTGGATCCCGATCCGGCCTTCCAGAAAAACACCATACTGCATGATGTCCAGCTCAAACTCCGGGCAAGCCTCATCCGCACCAAAGTTGTCGTTTTCGGCATGCGTGAACACGAAGGAAGGACTGTGTATGTCATGCTCTTCGCCGAGCCGCATACACAGACCTCCCGTGAGAAAATACGGAACTTCATACAGCTCACCCTCCAGAGCGAAATTGAACTGGAGGTGAACAGCATGAAAACGGTTAAACAGGAAGAAACAACTTAACGGGCAAGCGCCTGCTCGAGATCCCCCAGTATATCGTCAATATGTTCAATACCGATTGAAAGCCTGACGAGTTCCGGCTGCAGTCCGCTCGCGCGCTGCTCTTCTTCACTCATCTGTGAGTGGGTCGTGCTTGCCGGATGTGTCGCGAGACTCTTCGCGTCTCCTACATTGGAAACATGCGAGAAGAGCTTCAAATGCTCGATGAACTGACGCCCCCGCTCGGTCGCGGTTTGTCCGTTTCCCGCCTTGATACCGAATACCACCATACCGCCCGAACCGTTTTTCAACTGTTTTTTCGCGACCGGATATGCGGGATCCTCTTCCAGCCCCGGATACCGGACCCAGGCTACCTCGGGATGATTTTTCAGGAATTTCGCGGCCGCGAGACCATTCTGACTGTGCCGCTCCATCCGTACATGCAAGGTTTCGCACCCGATGAGGAATATCCAGGCATTGTCCGGTGAAAGACAGGCCCCGAGATTCCGAAGGGGAACCGTCCGAAAACGGAGTGCGAAAGCGATCGGCGCCAGTTCTGCCGGAAGATCCTGGGCCCAGCGGAGACCGTGATAATTCGCGTCCGGTTCGGTAAAGAGGGGGACATTCGAAGCTTTCCAGTCAAACTTGCCGGAATCAATAACCACACCGCCCATTGCAGCTCCATGCCCGCCGATCCACTTGCTCAATGAATGAATCACGATGTCCGCGCCGTCTTCCATGGGGCGATAGAGCGCCGGAGGGGTAAATGTTGAATCAACCACCAGCGGTATATGGTGCTCATGGGCAATATCCGCCAGAGCCCTGATGTCCGGCATATCCAGTGCGGGGTTCCCCATGGTTTCCACATAGAGGAACCGGGTTTTCGGTGTAATCTGGTTACGGAAGGATTCGGGATGCGCCGCGTCAGCGAACTTTACCGTAATTCCCTGATCCGGTAGAAGAACTTTGAACATCGTCACGGTACCGCCGTACAGATTCGATGCAGAGACAAACTCGTCCCCGGCTCGGGCAAGCGTGAGGGCCGCGTAATGCACGGCGGATGTCCCCGAACTCGTCACTACCGCGGCGGCTCCGCCTTCCAGGGCGGCAAGCCGGGTTTCGAGAATCTGACTCGTGGGATCGCCGAGACGGGTATAGATAAACCCGAGGTCCTTGAGCGCGAAGAGATTGGAGGCATGCTCCGCCGAATCAAAGGTATACGCAGTCGTTCGCCATACCGGGAGTCCCCTGGATCGGGTAACCGGATCGGGAGTCTGCCCTGCATGAACCGCTAGTGTTTCAAATCGTCTTGTATCCATGAAATCCTTCCTTTATTCTTCCCAAAGCCAGGTTGAAAGATACCGTTCGCCGGTGTCCGGCAACACAGCCACAATGATTTTACCGGCGTTCTCCGGCCGTTCGGACAGGGTGAGCGCCGCTTCAAGCGCCGAGCCGGAAGAAATGCCCATGAGGATTCCCTCTTCCCGTGCCGCACGCCGGGCAGTTGTGCCCGCTTTTACGTCATCAGTCAGGTATATCTCGTCCAGCAGTGTCCGGTCAAGAATCCCGGGAACAAAACCGGCGCCAATTCCCTGAATCTTGTGGGGTCCGGCGGTTCCGCCCGAGAGCACGGGCGACCCGGAGGGCTCGACCGCAACTACGTGTACTGACGGTTTTTGGGATTTAAGATAACCGCCAGCTCCGGTGATTGTTCCGCCGGTCCCGATTCCGCAGACAAATATATCAACCTTTCCGTCAGTATCTTCCCAGATTTCGGGACCGGTTGTCTTGCGGTGCATTTCAGCGTTCGCCTTGTTGTTGAATTGCTGGGGCATGAAGGCTCCAGGATTGGCAGCAACCAGTTCTTCCGCGCGGGCTATCGCGCCTTTCATCCCGAGCGCTCCGTCAGTAAGTACAATCTGCGCACCATACGCAGCAAGAAGTTTTCTCCGCTCGATACTCATGGTGTCAGGCATGGTCAGAATAACCCGATAACCCTTGACTGCGGCAACTGCAGCAAGCGCAATGCCCGTATTGCCACTCGTCGGTTCCACAATGATTGAGTCTTTGGACAAGAGCCCGTCTTTTTCCGCCTGCTCCAGCAGAGCAAGTCCGACGCGGTCCTTTACACTCGAGAACGGATTGCTGCTTTCAAGCTTGACCCAAACCTCAGCCTTTCCGGTATTCATGCGGTTTATCCGCACCAGGGGAGTTTTACCGATCAATTCGGTTACATTTTCTACCCGTGCCATACACGCCTCCCGGTGAAACATTCACTGCCTCACCTATTCCTAGTATTCTGATAGTATATATAGTATTAAAGCAGGCATATCTTGTCAATATCTTTTTTTCTAAATGTAATACATGGGAGAGTCCGCATCATCGCGGGTACCCACCAGTGACGAGAGGGAAATGGTATCGATGACAGAAGCAATACGCTCGTTAAGACAGGAGTACACCGATGTACGTATACAACGTTGTAAAAGACTTTCCTCTTCTCCCGGACGGGGATTATCCACCACAAGCATATCGCCTTCCAGGGTACGAAGTACATCTCCGATCATGATGTCAACCGGATTGCGGGATAGAGCATAGCCCCCGGAGGCGCCTTTTATAGACCGAATATATCCGGCACGCTTGAGAATCACCGCGACCTGCTCCAGATACCGGGCCGATACCTTCTGCCGATCCGCGATCTGTGCGAGCGGAACATGGCTTTGATCAGCATGCTCCGCAAGATCAATAAGAAGACGAACACCATACCGGCCCCTGGTGGAAATTTTCATAGAGCGCCCTCCGTTTCTTCCATTGAGTGATACGCACGGACAAGATCGGAAATCCTGAGAGCGTCGATACAATGCTGGATTTCTGTGTACAGCTTCTGCCAGGTAAACCGTGTCCTGCACTCGGCTTCCGAAGGACAGGATTCCTTGTCCAGACAGGAAACCGGTGCGAGCGGGCCTTCTACCGTCCTGAGAATATCTCCAACCGTAATGTCTCCGGCCGGTTTTCCGAGCCGATAGCCACCCTGGGCACCCCGCACTCCGGAAATAATCCCCGGTTTCCGGAGCAGGATGAACAGCTGTTCCAGATACCCGTCCGAAATACCCGTTTTTTCAGAAATTTCCCGGGTACTTACCAGTGCATCTGCCGGCAAGAGTGCGAGAAAAAGTATGGCTTCAAGAGAATACCGTCCACGGGTGGAAATCCTCATGTTATCTCCTAGTTTTTTCGTTGTCTTAATAAACATACCGACACTTCCGGAGACGGTCAAGGTTTTTTTCATGACCTGCGTCTTCTTGTCCGGCAGTACGGGATTTTTGTTCTGTTCAAGCAGGTAAATGCATGATATTTTTATATACAGTATACTTGTATCACGTACAGGAGGCGATCATGGCCAGAGGAGAGCAGGTAAACAACATTAACCGTCGGCTTATCATTGTCAGTGCGGTACTACTACTAGTCTGCTCTGCTGGATTCATTGTGCCATTTATCATGAAGGGGCGCATGCTCATACCGGTAATCTGCCTCGTATTCGGAATTCTCGGAGGATTCATGAGTCTGGAACAACGGCTCGGTCGGCTTCCTGCCGAAGCACACGATCTTCTATCAGGATCCTGGTTTCAGGTAGTACTTCGCCCCCTTTATGGAGGCATTTTTGCCCTTGTCGCCTATATACTGCTGCTTTCCGGCCTTGTTACCAGCGCCGTATTCCCGGTTTTCGTATACCCCTCCTTTCCCGAAACCGGCATTACACCGCTCTATTTCATGTTTTTTCTTACCGATACCGTTCCCGCGAGCGGACCGGACTTTGCAAAGCTACTGTTCTGGAGTTTTGCAGCGGGATTCTCCGAACGGCTTATCCCGCAAATCGGTCAAGGCGGGGTATGAGATACTGCTACTAAAATTGTTGAAACACTGCTATCAAAATTGTTGAAACCGGAGCCGTAACCCCGTGAATACACATCCCAGCGTTATTTCAAAAATAATCCGGCGATTATATAATCGTGAAACCGTTTCGTACGTTATCTTCGGTGCTCTAACTTCGATTGTAAATATCGGAGTATTTGAATTCTTTTTCCTCACCGGATCGGATTACCGCACGGCAAATCTGATCGCACTCATAACGGCGAAACTGTTTGCGTATGTGGTAAACAAATTATTTGTTTTCCGGACGAAAACCGGATCAGTGGGCGCTCTTTTACGCGAATTTGGTCTGTTTACCCTGGCACGCGGCAGCACCATGATTCTTGACTGGGTCGGCCTGATCCTGCTGGTAAGCATGCTCGGCCTTTCAGAACATGTCGGGAAACTTATCATCACGGTTATTGTAATCATTCTCAATTATGTATTCGGCAAATTCCTGGTTTTCAAGAAAATACCTGCTGGTGATCAGGGAATGGACTCCGCAGAACACCGATAATTATTTTCAACAATTTTGGTAGCAGTCCCCGGAATTACCGCCCGATTACATACCGCTGATTCAGGGAATCCGCGTGAAGCACCAGTGGCTCGCTGCCGCCTTCCAGCACCCGGATTACATCCTCCATACGGTCACCATCCGGCAGGTACGCCCGTATTTTGTTTTCCGCGGCGCGGAGATACTCGCGGTCAAGCACGGTTCCCTCCTTGTGCGGATACAGCGCGAGATACAGAATGTCAAACTCGACGAGATCGTTGAAAAAATGTGTACCGAGGGAAACGTCGGGAACGAGGTCGTCGCGCATTTCCACAATTTCACAGACACAGGCCGTGCGGCTTATTTCCGCGAAGGTTACCGGAATCCCGAGCGATACCGAGGTAGTGCCCCAGCGGCCGGGCCCGGCGAGAATGACCTTTTTGTCTGGGTTCATCTGCCGCATGATGGCGCCGATACTTCGCGCCACGCGGTGTTTCTCCGGCGGCGGAAGCGCATCGTAGGCATCCGCAGGGATGTAGATGAGTACATCGGCAATGATTGTCCGGCTCCGGCCGATAACCGTCCCGCTCTCCGACGAGATGAGCGCTTTCTCGGGTATTCCGGGAAGCTTGACCGGAGCGGTTCCCGGAGCAGCATCAACACAGTCACCAGTTGTCACGTCGGCAAGGTCACCGCTGGCCGGATCACGTGCCTCAAACGGGCGGCACTGCACGATGTTGATGCGGTAGTCCCGCTCACCGGTAAAGTTCACCGTAAATTCTATATCCACCGGATGAGCATAGGCTTCTTCAAGCGTTGCAAGAATCCGCGACATGTCGGCGGCGAAGGCGGTGTCTTCCAGAAGCCCGTCGAAGGTTATGAACCAGCTCTTCGTATCCATGTCGCGGGTGGCGACGAGGGAAAGCTCGGCCGGTGTTGAATCCGCCGAAAGGTCGTGGAAGTCCGTCGCCGCGAGCTGGTTCGCTTCGAGGTCGATAACGTCTACCCGCTTTTGTGAAAACTTGCGCACCGCGTCTATGCCGCTTTCCGGGCGGCGGGACACCGCGTTCAGTGCGGCGATCCGGGTGTAGTCGTCGTCGGAACGATCAACCGCGCGCGTACCCATACCGTACACGATACGGATGACGCCGGCCTTCGGGTCGATGGACGGATGCCAGACGTAGGGGTTGCGCGAATAGCCGACACCGCCGACGGCCGGGAAAAAATACTGCCCGTGGAGATCGCCGGACACCCGCTGGATGAGCAGAGGCATCTGTTCGTCGCGGTCGAGGATGCCGAGCTGCGCGCGGTAACGGAGCGCCTTTTCACTGAGTGTGCTCGCGTAGATGGTCTTGATGGCGGTCAGGAGGTTTTCCAGTCGGCGCTCCCGGGATCCCTGATTCGGGCAAAAAACGCTTTCGTATTTCCCGGAGAAGGCATTGCCGAAATTGTCTTCGAGAAGGCTTGAGGAACGGACGATGATGGGAGACTGTCCGAAGTAATCGAGCATGTCCGAAAGGTTCGCTACAATCCGCGGAGGGAACGACCCGGTGAGGATGACGCGGCGCGCGTACTCGGCGACCGAGAGAAATGCGTCAATATCCTTTTGCTGTTGGCGGATCCACCAGCAACCGTTGACAACCATGTAGGTGTAGAACACGTCGGCTCCCACGTAGAAGGAATCATGCACTTCGATGCGGTCGCGTACCGGGCTGGCCGATTTTTTCACCATGGCGCGGGCCAGGAGCATGCCGGTTGTCTTTCCGCCAACGAGCCCCGTGCCGATCATGCGTCATGCGGTATCGATGAGATCGTCAATTGAAAAGTACTCCCGCGCAAGGGCGAGCATCTTCTCGTCGCGCGAGATTACCATCTTCAGCAAACGATCGAGACAGGGTCCGGTAGTCCCGTCGGGGGCATCGGACTGTGAAAGCTGGATCGCCTCCTGAAAATTCCTGATCCACACATCCTTGTCGCCGAAGGAGTCGGTTCCGGCCTGGAAGGGCGAAAAGGAGAGGATTTCCGAATTGAGCGCGCTGTTCGTTACCGGAGAATAGGTACTCCCCTCTTCCCGGTGCAGCATGTGCATGGTCCGTGAATGGCGCTGCTGCACCTTGAGCGGATGGAGATACCGCGTCCCCTCGTGGGTATACACGTCGAGGATAACCTGTGCGGTATTGTGGATGGGAGAAAGCGCATTGTCCGAGTGTTCCTGCCGCATTACCCCGAAATAGGCCAGCGCTTCCATGTCCAGGAGATAGGGACAGGTGAGCATGAAAAAATTCCCGAGCATACGGTCTGAAAACCAGATTTCGGAAAGCTGACTGAGGGAATCAAAGATATAATAGCCGCCGCGGCCGTTCTGCTTGATGACCGAATGGATGGCGGTTATGAAGGGTTCGAACCCGTCTTCGGCGTTGAGTTCGTGGAGCTGCATGGAAGGAAAGTCCTCTTTCCGTACCAGCGGTTCATGACCGGAGAAGCGGAAGTACACGAGATGCTGCGCGCGTTTTTCCGCCGCATGTGCGTAGAAGTCTACATAATAGCGGTATTCTTCTATTGAATTAACCTGCCAGACAATGTTGTCACCGGGAAGAAGTCCCCGCAGGATTTCATCGAGCCCGCTGATTCCCGTGGAAAGATTGTAGTAATTGTACGCCACCGCACGCACCTCCCGGATTCACCTCAGAGTAAAACCATGGTAGCACATATCGCTGTAACTGCTATCAAAATTGTTGAAAACCGAGAGAACTGTCGCTTCAGGACAAAAAATGACCGGCATACCGCGCAAAACAGGCGTATCATTCCTGTAGAAGGAGACATGCCCATGATGAACGTACTGGAAGCCATTCAAAACCGCAGGAGTATCCGCCGGTTTACCGATACCCCGGTTCCGCGAGACATGATTGAAACCGTTCTGGAAGCCGCGATAGCCGCGCCGTCCGGGAAAAACAGGCAGCCCTGGCAGTTTGTGGTTATAACCGAGCAAAACAAAGCCGAGATGCTTCGCCTTATGGATGACGGGATCGCGGCTAATCCCGAATCCGCGAAGTGGGTGCAATTCACCCGGGACATCATGGCGCAGGCACCGGTGAATATCTTTGTGTTCAACCCGAACGGGGAGTATCCCTGGCGATCCATACCGACGAAGCAACGGTTTCAGGAACTCGTCGATATTCAGTCGGTGGGAGCCGCGATAGAGAACATGATTCTGGCCGCGGAAGGCCTCGGCCTGGGAACCCTCTGGATCTGTGATGTCTTTGAGAATTATGACGGGTTCAGCGCCTGGATCGGCAATCAGAAACAACTGATAGCCGCGGTTTCCCTGGGGTATCCCGATGAGCACCCCGACAAGCGCGGGCGGAAAGGACTCGACAAGGTCGTTACCTGGATGTAAGCCGATGAGCAGATCGGGGTAATCTCGACAAAAGGACAGCCCTCATACGAGGGCTGTGTATCATGGAGCGGCGATCGCTTTTCCGAATTCCCGGCAAGCATGAACTGCGTTGTCGTCAGGATTCCATAAATTCTTCATACCGTCGTTCATGAGTTCAAAACCTGCCTTTTCGAGCCAGGCGCTTATTTTCCCGACCGCTTCACCGCTCCAGCCGTAGCAACCGAAAGCCGCGGCTTTCTTGTTTTTGAACTGCATGCCTTCGATCATCTCGAGAATGCCGGCGGTGGCATGGGTAACCCCGCGTCCGATGGTGGGAGATCCGACAAGAATGGCTTTTGATCTGAACACCTCGGTAAGCGCGTCATTCTTGTCAGTCTTGGCAAGGTTGATAACCGTTACGGTGGTATTCGCACCGCTTTCACGGATTCCTTCAGCGATGGAATCAGCCATGGTGCGGGTTCCTTCCCACATGGTGTCATAGAGGATGGCTATCCGGTCTTCCTGATAATCTTTCGCCCACTCGCGGTATTTCTCGACAATTTGAAGCGGATTATCCCGCCAGATCACGCCGTGGCTCGGCGCGATTATGTCGATGGGCAGATTGAGGGCGAGCACTTCGTCAATTTTCCGGTCAACAAATCCGCTGAAGGGAGTCAAAATGTTCGCGTAATACTTGATGGACTCGGAAAAGAGCTCTTCCTGGTCGACGAGATCGTTGAACGGCTTGTTCGCCGCGTAATGTTGTCCGAACGCGTCGTTGCTGAAAAGGATGTTGTCGCCGGTCAGGTACGTCGCCATGCTGTCCGGCCAGTGGAGCATCTTCATCTCGACAAATACGAGTTTCTTTCCGTTCCCTATATCAATGCTGTCGCCGGTTTTGACCGTCTTGAAATTCCAGTCACCGTGATACTGACCTTTCAACGATTTTACCGCGTTCGCCGTGCAATACACCGGCAGATCCGGACGTCGTCGCAGGAGTTCACTCAAGGCGCCGGAATGGTCAACCTCACCATGATTGGCAACAATGAAGTCGAGTTTGTCGAGCGGAATTTCCTGTTGCAGGTTATCCACGAACTCGGCGGCATAGGGTTTCCACACCGTATCGATGAGTACATTTTTCTCTTCAGTGATCAGATATGAGTTATACGTCGACCCGCGATTTGTCGAATACTCGTCACCATGAAATCTCTGAAGTTCCCAGTCGATCTTCCCGACCCAGCGGACATTGTTTTTAACCGGAATATGCATTGATTGACTCCTTGTAGTTAAGTCTAGTACCGGGATGCGAAATCATCAAGCATTGCATGGAGACGTTCGTGAACGCCCGCTCCGATTACTTCTTCTTCATGCTTGTCAAAGGCTTCGAGCAACTCCTGTTGCTTCTCCGGAGGAAGGAAGCGGTCGCCCATGGGAAAGAGAATCTGATTCTCCTTTTCAATATGTGCCCGCAGCAGTTCAATGTATCCGCTGGCATTGGTCCGGAATGCTCCGGCATCGACACTTTCTCCGCCAAGCGCCTGTTTCATCCCCCTGATAAAAGCCCGGCCCTGCTCGTGCTCGTGGAGCATCTGTCCAATAGGCCCGCCTTCTTTCGGAATTCCCGCCTGTTCCATCGCGGGGAAAAGCAGACCTTCCTCCTTGCCGTGGTGGCAGGTGTCGGCGAAAAGAACGAGGAAATCCACCATGTCCTGTAAATCCTTCCTGAGCGCGTCGGTCGGTGTATCGAGAAGCGCGGTCATTTTCTCGAGAATTGAAAGACCGTGCAAAATTGCTTCATGTTCCTCAATCAGATCCTTGCTTGCGTATGCCATACAATGTACCTCCTGTGGATGGTCATATATATAACATACTATTCTTATGGGTTTACTGGCAACCGAATTCGAGTACTATCAAAATTGTTGGAGACTGCTATCAAAACTGTTGGAGACTGCTATCAAAACTGTTGGAGACTGCTATCAAAATTGTTGGAGACTGCTACCAAAATTGTTGAAATTTTTTCAACAATTTTGGTAGCAGCTACTCAGTTCACTTCACCGAGATCCGGATTTCGGTCAGGAACCGCTTCGGATTCCGGGGAATGATCATCCCGGGCCCCTTCAAATACACTTCCTGAATCGGTCCGTTCGATTCAAGCTGATTCGCATTGATGTATTCGAACAACTGGCGGTAGGCTTCGCCGAGTCCCTCATAGGGACCCTTCCAGACTGCGGTTACGCATTTCCGCTCTTCTAGAACCCGACAATTCATTCCGGAGACGGTTAGTGCTTTTCGAAGCGTAACACACGCTTCGATATCAGCTGTTCCGTCTTCCTCCGCCGGTTCATGGTACAAACAAAAAGGCGCTCCGGTTACAAAACGGCCGACCGTCCGGAACAGGGTCGAAAAATGTGCTCCGCATTCATCGTATCGTCCCCGGTAGCGTATTCCCAGAATGGTCGCTGGGGGAATGATTTGTATGGTTATGTGCATTGCTTTTTCCATGGCAGGTATCCTCTGTGTTTCAAGCAAGAATTTGATACTATTCCGTATCCTGTTCATCCCGGCAAGTTCCTTCTCCACCGCGGCTAACCGCTTTTCGAGAAAACCCGCCAGATCTCCATCATCCTTGCACGACGCGAGAATCGAGGTCATTTCTTTTACGGAAAATCCGAGTTCCTTCAGGGCGGTAATGCTTGCCGCACGCGTGAAAGACTCGTCGCCGTATTTCCGATATCCGGTGTGCGGATCCACGCTTTCGGGAACAAGCAACCCTTCTTCATGGTAGATTCTGAGTGCCTTGAGCGAAAGCCGTGTCGCCTGTGAAAATTCCCCGATTGTCATCATCGCTTCGTCCTTTACAGACCCTTTTCCACCAGACTTTTCATGCCCCGGTAGAGTGCCTTTTCCTGATCGTAAATCCCCCGCGCGATTTCTGCAAGGGAAGAAAACGCTACCGAGCGCTCTTGAGCCGACATTCCCTTGATTCTGCCGGAAAGTTCACGACAGGTATCCGATAATCGATGCCACTCGTTGACAGCGTTTTCGCACAACGGAATCAAGGGTTCAATCTTCTTCCCAAAAGAAGTACTTCGGACGATGTTTTCGAGAAACTTCCGATAAAGCTCCCTGAATGACGCGCCACCGGTTCCATTGTCCTCAATGTTCGCAGCCATGTATGAAAGGATCGCGGGATGGAGGAATGTTTTTCCGGACCAGTCCTCAAAAGTCGCGAGATCCTCCGGGAACCGGGAGAGATTTTCAAGTGCGCCGGTTTCATAGTTTTCAATCACGGTCGCGAGAGAAGCACGGATCAGTGATTCAGAATCAAGGCGAGATTTCCCGTCTCCCGGTTTGGGTGAATCCCCGATCCAGTAGAATTCGCCATGAGGCGGAAAGTTTTTCGTTGTTGAGGTCCGGGCACGATGAAGATCGGAAAGCGCGATAGTCTGCAAGCCGGAAAACTCTGTGTCGGTTACCAGCGCGGTTCCGGCTTCATGGTCCACCGCGAAAAGAGTAATGTAATGCGCCCCGAACGACATGTATCGGGGACCGGTCTTCCCGCCATACCGGTACGGCAGGAACCGCATATCTACCCGGAGCACGACCGGAAAGCCCCTGTCGAGTATATCAATAATCGTACTCCACCCGGCGTCACGACCATCGGGTGTTACCATCGTCCAGGAAAGACCGGCAGCCTCAAAGAAGCGCTCTTTCATATCCATATTCCGCGCCGCAATGAACGGGAACGCATCCTTCATGAAAAAAAAGGAAAGCGCGCCTCCCCCGCCAGTAATCTCATACTCGGATACCGTATAGCCAAGATAGACGAGCGCGTTGAGAATCGCGGAACTCTCGCAGTGTTCACCCGATACCGGATCGGGGAAGTGCAACTTAACCGATTTCCTGACATTCTCGCGCACGGGAGAATAACAGGAAACAAATGCAATGGCGGAAAGCACCGCCGGAAAAAACCATTTCATATGAGCCTCCATACACAGAAGGCTAAAGTCTGCCCCGGGGGCGGGGTCAATGTTTCCTGCTACCAAAATTGTTGAAAACCGTATCATGTCCTGCACAGAATTCCGACACGTACTATACTTGGTATAGGTGATTCTCTGGATGAACTCGCAATCCATGTATAAATGCCAAAAGGCAAGGAGCAAGTAATGAAAAAAACAATCAAACACCTCGACAAAAGCGTTAGTGCGCTCGGGCTCGGCTGCTGGGCTATCGGCGGGCCGTTCTGGTCCGGTGACGAACCGCATGGATGGGGCGACGTTGACGATGATGAATCAATCCGGGCAATACACCGGGCCCTTGACTTGGGAATTAACCTTCTTGATACAGCCAACGTCTATGGTGCCGGACACAGCGAACGCGTCCTCGCGAAGGCACTGGAAGGCCGCCGGAAAGATGTTGTCATCGTGACCAAATTCAACGCCGTGTTCGACGAGGAAACCCGTCAGGTTACCGGAAGCGACGCTACCCCCGGCGGTATCCGACAGGCCTGCGAAGCATCGCTTCGCCGTCTCAACACCGATTACATCGACGTCTACCTCTTCCACGACAACGGGTTTCCGCCGGAGAAAGCCCGGCCCGTCCGTGACACACTCGATGAACTCGTTACCACGGGGAAAATCCGGACCTATGGCTGGAGTACCGACTTTCCACAAAGCGCGGCGTTCTTCGCTGACGGAAAGCACTGCTCAACCATCGAAGTGGAACTGAATGTTCTGAATGATAACGTTGCGGTTCTGGATGTATGCGAGGAGAACTCACTCACCGCGCTCAACCGGGGGCCACTCGCCATGGGTATACTATCGGGCAAGTACAAGACGGGAAGTGATCTTGCAATCAATGATGTACGCGGCAAGAAGAGCCCCGAATGGATGAAGTACTTCAAGGACGGAAAACCAAATCCAGAATTTCTGAAAAAAATGGATGCAGTTCGTGAAATCCTGACGAGCAACGGACGAACGCTGGCGCAGGGAGCCATCGCCTGGCTCTGGGCCCGGAGCGATGCAAACATCCCGATCCCGGGATTCCGTACCGTGAAGCAGGTAGAAGAAAACGCGAAAGCGATGGATCATGGCCCGCTCACCGCCTTCCAGATGACCGAGATCGCAGGGTTGCTGCGATAAGGGTTGCTGATTGCCCGGCCGCCGCGGGCTGAACACTCAAAGCGGGGGGACTTTGCTCCACGCCGGGGTGTTAGCACCCCGCCGGGGTGTCTCACACAACGCCGGGATGTCAGACCTGCATCCCGGCAAAGTTTGATTATAGGTGGCGCTACTTCAGCGCAAACATACTCACCGTTGAATCATTGTTGAATACGGCAAGATGCAGATCCGGAGAGATGGTAAGGGTAAGACAGGGAAGATCCAGATTGTAATACTTCGGCTCACTCCAGGTTTCTCCGCCATCGGTTGTCCGCAGTATACGGATGGCGGATTTACCCTCTTTCAGGCCGATTACCGCTACCAGACCCCGTTCACCGGAGAGGCGTATTGCTGTACCCTGAACTCCCCCGGCAAGAACTGCCTTGAAGGTCTTGTCCTGCGTATCCCGGAACTGAACCGTTCGCTCCCAGGTTCTTCCGCCATCGCGGGTCCGGTATATGTATCCGTCCAAACCGCAGAGATACCCATTTCCGGTTGACTGGAGAAAAGCCGATTCTATCATTTGGATGTCCGCCGGCAGGGTGACCGTTTGCCAGGTTTGACCGTTGTTGCGGGTAGAATAGAGCGCGCTTTTGGTCCATACCCAGCCTTCATCGTTGGTTATGAACGAAACACCCTTGGCACAGCCTGCCGGAATATCCGAAAGTCGGGTCCAGGTTTCACCACCGTTCCCGGTCATTATGACATCCGATCCATTCCCTGCGGCAAAACAGGTCCTGTCGTCCAGAGCATGCAGGGAAAATTGGCACATCGATCGATTTGTTCCCGCGATCCAGGTTTTTCCGCCATCTTTCGTATATTGCACTGCGCCGCCATACCCGACACCAAAACCGGCGGAGTCACCGCAAAGCGCGGCAACATGTATTCTTCCGTCAGTCGGTGAAGATTTGCATACTTCTTTGAGACTATCGCTACAGCCAATAAACCCCATGCCCAATACGCAAACCAGAAGCACCCGTCCCGGTCCGAATAGTCTCTTTCCTGTCATATTCATCACTCCTCCTTTGTCGTCTCCCGGCTACAGTTTCCCTGCATGAAGGACAATCCGGGAAAACACAGGATAACTGTATGCGAGTGAATCAGGGTTGTTAATGGAGTATGTACAGCATAACCTGGATTATCTGCAGAATTGTCAGGATGCTTCGGTATCCCTGGCATGACCATAGGGATGGGGATAGTTGAGGCGGAATTCACTCGGGGATAAACCCGTACGGCTCCGGAACAATCGGGAAAAATAAGCTTCATCGTTCAGGCCGATTCTCCAGGATATTTCCTGTATTGACAGCGTGGTATTCCGGAGCAGCAAGGAGGCGACCGTTATGCGGATTTTTCCGAGATAAGCCATGACCGTCATGCCGCAGGCTTCCTTGAACAGGCGGTTCAGCGTTGTACGGTTCGTTCCGAATCGTTCGGAAAGAGAGGCGAGATTCATATCGTCCTGGTAGTTTGAGTGAATGTACTCGAATACCTTCCGGGTCTGTTCATTGCATTGCGGTATCGTGTAATCCGAAAGGCCTCCAGTACCGTACCGTGTCCGTTCGATGAGCAGCAGCACTTCAAGAATATATGATCGTGACAGGCATGGCCAGAACATGCTCCGTTCACTGTTCAGCTGCTTGTCAATTTCTTTGCACAAACGTTCCAGACGAATGGCTACCGGTTCCGGGAGATAGCGATAGGTGTAGCCGTTATCAATTTTCGTAAGGGCTCCGTACTCAAACGTGTCCGGAAATGAGGACTGGTTTGAATTCAATCCTTCGGGTTTGAATATCAACGAGAAGCAATGATCCGGCCGATCATCATCGTTCCGGATCGAAAGGCAGCGAATGGTATGGTTTGGCGTTACACACAACACACCGGGGCCATGAAACACAAACCGGTTGTCACCGTCTTCCAGAATCAGTGTGCCTGTCCGCCAGAAAAGCACCGCATAGTAGCCGTCACCGGCCGGTGGAACCTCTATCGAAGCAGTAATTGCCACCGGCATGACAAATCCCGGGTAATGGGTTTCTTCCTGTGTCACATACTTCATGCGTCCGAGTATACCACACTATATTACAGCAGTCCTTCCCTCATGAGCGCGATCTGCAGATCCAGCAGGAGCAGGTTATCGGCCTCGCCGAGGTTCTCCGTGCCCGAAGCAAGACAGTCGCTGACCAGCCTCGCCGCTTCGCGTTTCCAGAGTGCCGCTTCGCCTGTTTGTCCGTCCAGGGCAAAACACTCCGCGGCATCGAGATAGCAGCTTGCCGAAGCAAGTTCACTTCCCGAAAGCCGAAAGAGCTCCGCCGCTTCAAGATAATCATGCGCGCCTTGCAAGGCCTTTATGAATACTTCGTTCGGTACAGATTTTGAGGTACCCGCACGATTCATGAGCGCGGTGGTACGTTGATCAATCGCTGCCTGATCGATGGAACCGTTTTCGGCTTTTTCTAGCGTACCGTCAGTACGAGCGACCGCGTCATCAAGATACCGGTATCCGGTTTGAACTGCTTCGATCGCCGCGACAACCGGGGCGCCGTCTCCTTTCATGCTTTCAAGCGAACCCGTGTACGCGATCCAGACCGGATTTTCCGGTTCCAGGACGCGAAGCTCTTCAACAAGTTTTTCCGCGAGTATAACATCGCCAAGATCAAACGCAAGCTGTGCAAGCTCTTTCATATCGTTGAGCGCTCCGGTTCCGTTCCTCCGGAGTTCGTCCAGTCGGTTTTTCTTTTCCGTACGCAGTTTTTCGGCAATCGTGTTCCTTTCCGCCTCGAGCGCTTCGATTTTTTCATGGTCAACGACAAACGCGGCATCACGATTTTTCCGCATCGGTATTTCCACCGGTTCAATGCGGGCAAGCTCGAAGGTAGAATCGTTCCAGGATGAAAGCATGTCGCTCTGGTTTCCTTCCGAAAGGAGGTCATAAACCCTGGGAGTCAGACGGGACCGTGCGCCGCCGCCGGCGGTTCTTGTCTTCCGCTTCGCAACAGGCAGAACCCCGCCGGTATCGAGCGGGGAATGTGCCGCAACCAGCACATAATGCCGGATTAAATCGATCGTATAGAACCGCTGCAGTTCTTTCTTTGTGAGCGGTACTTTAACAAACACTTTTTTTCCATTATTCGAGTAGAGGACATTGAGCACATCCACCCGATCACCGTCCCGGTTATATATGACCCCGTTATCACCGGTAACGGCGAGCGCGAAGTGCCAGGGATACCCGGGATCAAAGCTGACCAGCTCGCTCCGCTCGTATAGTGTTTCAAGCGATCCTTCGCCGAATCCGGGAATATGGAGGTAGATGTATATTGTCCGGTTACGCACAGTATCGGAATGTTCGCAAAAGCCGGTACGGAACTCAAGTTCCAGCTGCCAGAATTCAGGAACATCCTGCCAGGGAGCCTGAAACACCGGCTCCCGAACCGTGTAGGAAACCAGATCGAGATTCCCCTCCGCGAACTGACGGTTCGCCGGATACACGAGTGTTCCGCAACCCGTATCATCTTTCATCGGATCATAGACCGTATGGGCAACCGGACCGCCAATCAGGGGCGGATATATTTCCAGTTTCAATACCGAGTTCACCATGCGCTGCAGGGAACCGGAAAAGTAGAACGAAGAAAAAATGGTCGCGGTAGAAACCAGGAAGGTACCGAGGGCAAGAGCGATATACAGACATCTTTTTTTTCCGACAGTCATCACATTCCTCCCAGGTTGAACGCGCTGATAAGCGCTTCGGCAATACGCTGTAATCCGTTCACCGCAAGTCCGCTCGAGATGACTACCCCGAACGTAAAGGCACTGAACACAAAGAAATATTTTGGTTCAATAAATTCACGCAGAATCTTTGTTAGCCGACCGGGACCGTCAAGAAAGGCTTTCCCCGGATTCTTTTCCCTGAAATGTTTCGTCAAAGAAAAGTCGAACCGAATCGCCTGTTGCGGACAGACATCCACGCAGGCACCGCATTTGGCGCAGGTTATTTCCGGATGCCCTTTATTCTCCAGAATGGTTTCCCGGTCTATCGCGAAAAACGGACAGACCTCTGCACACTTCATACAGCCGGTACAACGTTCGGTATCTATAACCACCCGGTACATGCTCATCTTGTCCAACAGGGACTGCATCGCTCCGAAGGGACAAAGCATGCTGCACTGGGTCCGCTTTTTCGTCAGCAGGGGAAGTATAACCACCATCAGAAAAAAAAGTGACATAAATACAAAGGTTCCAATAAGCGTAGGAATATCCACCAGCTGGGGAAACTCGGTGATCAATTTGAACGGACAAAACCATTGGCAATATATGGAAGACATGAAGGCAAGCGTCATGAGAATCAGGAAAACCAGGACCGCAAAATGAAACGCACGGATCTCGCGGTTCTTCGCCACCGTCTTTACCAGCGGTTTTTTTCTCATACCGGAAAAACCGTCTTCGATCCCTCCGTAAAAACAGGCCCAGGAACACCAGCCGCGACCTATGGTTATGGTGGCCACAAACCATATCACCAGCAAACTGATAATTGACGCGTAGTGTCCGAGGATTCGCGCCGGAAAAACAACCGTTTGCGTAAGCACATAGGGGATGAATACGAGCGGAATAACCAGGTGACAAAAAGGAACTTCGCTTTCAGTAAAGGTGTTCGCCGTCATGGCCATGCTGCCGCGTTCATCATAAAGATTGCCGATAAAGGCAACAGTAAAAAGAAGTGCGAATACAAACTGGAAGACCCTCCGGTATGTATGTACCTTCCCGGTGTACATGATGGCTGCGAAGATTCCGATCAGGAAAAGACCGTAGATCCAGCTATAAACAGAACCGTTTCCGAGACTGATGGTAAAAAAATAGACAAGCAGCGTCATGAGCGCGGTTAACAACGATTTGACTGCCATACTAACCTCCGGCTATCACTGATAAAAGAAGAGCGGAATCAGTCCCGCAAAAATGAGAAAGTATCCCGCGACAAGGAGCTGTGCAAATTGCGCGACCCGACGCAGAAGCGCGACGCGGTTCACAACGAATGGAAGACCGAGTACCGGAAGAAAGAATGGCAGGGTTCCAACAAGGAAGGCCGCGAAAAATGCCGTTGACGAAAGGACCGATCCCGACTGCAGGCAGAGAAAGAGCATGGTCCAGAACGCCGGGCAGATATGAAGCCCGACAGAAAGTCCTGCTGCAAAAGGAGATGCGGAGTCTCCGGCGGACGACGGAACCGCAGCAGTACAACGTCCGCAACGGAATGTTCTTTTTCCCTGTATGAACAGCCGGTAATCGGCAATGAGCACAAGAGCGCACGCAATGTAGCCGAATACGGACAACTTGCTTGCGAGTACCGGATCAAAGAACGACGAGACAATGAGACCGGCACGGGCGAAAAGCGCGCCCATGATCGCGTAGGTGGTAAACCGTCCGGCAAGAAACCAGAGCGTCCGCGTAACGGTCGTCCGCACGGTCACCTCGCCGCGTCCGCAGAGCATCGGCACGAGCGGCGGGACACAGTACATGGCGCAAAAGAGGCCGGTGGATAATCCCAACAGCAGCGATTCGATCATTCCAGAAATCAGTGTCATTCCTCGTACCTCCGCAAGATATCCCGGGCGTTTTGAACGGCTGCGGTTTCGGCCCCGGATTCAACACAAGTCTCAAGAGCGTCGAGCGCGGCATCCATGTCTCCGGCATCCAGATAGTACAAACCGCAGTTCAAGAGAATGGCTGCACAGTCTTCCGGAGACGACGGCAGCGGGTGTTTTTCAAACCAGCGCACATCGTCCGCAATTACCGCATACCGCTTGAGCGGCGAACTCCGGCTCACTTCAATGCCGTTCGAAAGACGAATGAGCCTGAGCTCGCCATTGTCGGGATCATTCGAAACCGCGCTGTCCATGTACTGCGCGCCTTCTTCGAGCAGGGTGAGTGAGTGAACCGGATTCTCGTCCGCATAAAATGACGCCTGAATGGTAATGACACTCCCGTAATAGGCGCGGGCGACCATGTTTTTTTCAATAAACGGTTCAAGCGTTTCCCGGCATTTCAATGCGGTCTCCTCACCTTCCGCAAGGGCCCGGTCATGCAATGCAATGCCTCGCTCGATCGAATCATCCATGGATTGTGCACAGACACCGAAAGCACACAGAACCGTGATACAAACCACCATCATCATCTTCATGTGTATACTCCTTGATCAGTCAACTGATCATTTTTTCGTCTGAACAAAAAAAACAACGCGCCAGGCGCCGTCATGATTAATCCCCCAGGAACAAGCCACATCCGTAAATACGGGTGACGGAAACTTCAGCCGTAATCCCGCTCCGTACGCGTCAAGCACCGTGCCGTCCCAGTCCGGTCCGGGTGACGGAAGGGCCGCGTCGGTAAACACAAAGAGCTGGGGGATAACGGAAAACCCCGAGAGGAATACCAGTGACCCGAAATCCAGACGTACCTCTGCCGACGCGAACACGTACGAAACAAGTGTCAGTTCGTCCTCCGGATACCCGGACCGGACACTCTGCTCTCCCGAATCATGCAATCTGAACGCGAGCGCTTCGGGAGCATCATCCGCCATCCAGCCGCCTGCCCCGGAAAGATACAGTTCAACTCGCTGTTCACGAATAGTCTTGCCGAAAACGTCTTCCGCAATAACGGCAGAAAAAGATCCCGATGAACCGAACTTCCAGACCTCGTCAAGCGGAAACCATGCTGCGCGGGAATCAAATGTCCACTGTGATTCAAGCGCCAGAAACCCGAAGCGGGACACACGCAGAACCGCCTCGCCAAAAGGATGGAACGAATACCCGCGGTCATACGTATCGGCCACCGTCACCAGACCCGGCCCCAACGCAACCGATACATCCGGCGAAAGGAACTTCCCTGCGAGTAAAGCGAGCTCATTCCGTGGCTCCGCTCCATCAACATCGCAAAGGGAGGGAAGGAAATCATGAGACAAGGCCGTGGCTTCCAGAAGATACCCCCGGTTCCCCAGGTTCTCGTGAACCGCCTCAACTCCGAAAAGATTCCACCCCGCGTACACATACACCGACGCGCGGTTTCCGCCCAACGCCTTCCGGCCAAACATGATAAATGCGTTCCCGCCGGAATACCGGTACGGGAACCCGTCCGACACCGTAATAACCACCGTCCGCTCAAGAGGCTTCCGCCGCGGCGGAACTACATGCACCGAAACCGAATAAAAAAGACCCGTATCAACGAGCCTCCGTTCCGTCCTGAGCACCTCGCGCTCAAATTCCGCAAGTGTCATTTCCCGCCCCGGCTGGAGCGCGGTCCAGCTGAACACGGCGGAAGGCTGGACCCCGGCGTCTGCTACCGCAGCCGCTTCGGCGTCTGCTAAAGCAGCCGCTTCGGCGTCTGCCGTCCACTCATACTCGTAGTGCGGAGTTACCAGACGGATCTTCGCAACGATAATATCGCCGGACTCGGCTTCTTCGGCCTGCATCAAACCGGCACAGAGTACGACGAGCCCCGCCAGCAATACCGTCTTACACATCAGCACCTGCTTCCCTGATTTCGCGAACGGCAAAAAACAAATACATTGCATTCATCAACGGCCAGGTAAAGACTCCGGCAACCGGCATCCATGACCAAAAACGGCAGTGCGCTTCTGTCATCATCATGAGCAGATTCGCGACAATACAAATTCCGCTGATCAGCGCCCATCCGGCGGTCGCCGCTTTCAGATTCGTGCAATCGGGATAGGGAACCAGATGTGTTTCATGCGGAGACCGGATGAACCGCACCGCCGAGAAAATCGTCGGAATCAGATATCCCGCAAAGGCCGGAACCGTCAGATAGAGTGCGGCAGGGCCAAAATACCAGGCGGCCATGCACAGTGTCATGAAAACGAGATACACCGCACCATAGGCCGCGCCGGCAAGCATCTCGAAAAAATCAATCCGGTTTTTCCTGATACGAACCTTCCGGCGGAACATCGTATCAACAAGCTCGTCGAGATCACCAAGGTCTGCGATGGTTTTCTCCAACGCCGCCATCTCGTCCATACCTGACGCGCAGAGATCGGTCACCCGGTCGCGGATGTGCGACGAGAGCTCCTCGATCTGCTCCTTCACCTCGTCAGTCTGCTCAATGTTCCTGAAAAGACCCTTCAAATAGTATTCAATTGATTTCATACCTGTTTTCTTCCTTCCGCCCCAAGAATCATGGTCATGATTTCCTGAACGCGCTGCCACTGGGCCATCGCCTGCGCATAATACGCCTTGCCAGCATCAGTAATTGCATAATATTTCCGTCGGCCACCCTGACTTTCGTCGCCCCAATACGACGCGATGAGTTTGTCCCGCTCAAGCCGCCTGAACGCCGAATACAACGACGGCTCCTTGAGCTCATACGCCCCGCCAGTCCGTTCCAGCACTTCCTTGCACACCGCATACCCGTACCGGTCCTGCTCCGTCAGCAGATGCAGAATGATGGTATCAATGTGGTTCCTGATAATGTCTCGTTCAATTATTACGTCTTTCATATTACTATGTTTTACATAGTAGTGTGACGGGAACAGTTTGTCAAGAGATTTTTTTTCGAGGCAGAACGGGCCATGGAAGGCGGAAAAAGGCCGGCCGGAGCCCGGTGACCGGTAAATCGGTCACTTTGACAACGTACCGGCCAGTAGTCACAACCGGGGCGAAATCAGGAGATTTTTCCAACAATTTTGATAGCAGTCTTCAACAATTTTGATAGCAGTACATTACAGACCCAGCGTGCGGCAGATCGACTCAACCCGTACCGCAGAAAGTGGCTGCGCAAGATCCGCGGCGGACACCCCTTCCGCGCGTAACGCCGCACGCAGCGCCGTGTTCGCCTCCCAGAAGGAGCCCGCACGGCCGCGATTATCCACAAAGGGAAGCGACTCCCGCTCATAACCGCGCGCGAAGGACCGCACTGCGGCGAAATACCGCCGGCGGCGGTCCCCGTGCTCCGCGACAAGGGAGTCGGCAAGAAACCCGTCCTTTTCATCAGCGAACACAAGCGGCCCCCAGGGAAGCGCCATCAGTTCGGCAAACACCGCATCACACTCGGGGCCGTCAACCGACCCGAACCGTTCATGAAGCGCCGCGGGCAACAGGGTAAGATGAAAATGCGACTGTGCGATGGAGATGTCTGGATGGGTAAAGAGGTTCAGATATCCGGAGGAAAGCGTTTCCGTCTCGAGCGTCCGGCGGTCGGTAAAGGACTCACCGACCCCCTTCCCCGCCGCAACCTTCTCCGCGACCTTCCGCATCCGGGACCGGACATCCGTATATCTACCGTACAAGGCAACCGGAACTAGCATCGTTTTTTCTTTTCTGCGCTGATTTCGGCGCGCATTTTTTCAAGTTTTTCTTTCGTCATCAGGTCAGTATATCCTGAAAAATCTGCCCGGAAAAGACCGTGTCAGAACCAGGATTTTTCAACAATTTTGGTAGCAGTATAATTTTTCCTACCATCATTTCCAGATTCCACGCCAACTCCGCGGTTTTTACCGTATTTTCGACGGTTCGACCGTTGATTTTCCGGTATTTTTGCGACTTTCTCTCTCATGCCTGATTGCTAGGAAAATCAACACTTTTGATAGCAGTAAATAAAAACGCCGTCCCGGGCCGGGACGGCGTTCAAAAAACCCGTAGACAGTCCTTATTCCTTCACGGAAAGAATCGCGCCGAGAACAAGCAGATGCGCCGAAAGCACCTTAAGGAACGAGAGGAAGGCATTCATGTTCTTGAACGCGCCGCCGAGAAGTCCTCCCTTGCCGATCACATCGACGAGGAATATTACCACAAGCCACATGATCAATATGATGGTAAGAGCCATCTGGCTGAAGGAACCCACGTTCATGAAGAAACCAAGAATCAGGAATACCCCGGCACCAAGCTGCAAAATACCCATCAAGATGATGAGGATATTCGCAAGATCACCCTTGGTAATACTATGAATCGCTGACGCAATCTCGTTTCCGGCAAATCCTGCCTGCAGTTTACCGAGTAATCCCGAATCAAGCTGCAGGGTCAGGATGCCCGCGACAATAAGGAAACAGGCAAGCGCTATGCGGAGCACCAGTGTAGAAAGCGATGATTTTTGTAAAGCCATTAAAAACACCTCCTCGTGTTATATCATCTTTTATTGTAAGGGAGGCTCGGGTGAAAGTCCAGAACTATAGGAGATGATCTCCTGTTCAACCCCGATACCGGTAGCGATGATGCGGTCCAGAAGATCCCCCAGACCAAACCGGGAACGGGTGTCATCCCGAACCCGAAGCGCCCGGGTATGCATGTCCCCTTCGAGTGTCCGTCCTTGTGAATAATACCGCTCAAAAACCGCACAGTCCATCATCCAGGGAATAACCTGTGTACCGGCGGCATCGGACAACTCCTGAATAATAAGAATTCCGTCCGGATCAAGATCACCGGTATGGAAGAGCTGGAATCCGGAACGTGCAAGCAGGGTAAAAAGGGTCTGTACGGCACGGTTGGGATGTCCGCCCACGTACACAAGGAGAGAAAATTCCGTATATTCCGGAGCGAAGTCCTTTGCAAGCGCGTAAAAGGTTTCCTTGTTTTCAATACCAAGGACTGTTGCAGTTTGGCCGATTGGCTCAACCGATTCGATGTTCAGTACCGACTCAAAGGGCAATCCAATGATCATGCCGGATGGATTATCAAGCCGGGTTCCATCTTTACAGAAAAACCGTACAGGGCCGGCTATCAGGGTCTCCGGGAAACTGCGGTCAACAAGTTCAAATGGCGGTACCGCGACTCCGGCCCGCTCGGCTTTTCGAACCAGGGGCTGAAAAATACGCAACAGTTCCTCAATCCGCTTTGAATCGGAAAAAAGTTCTACAGAAAGGGCTCGCGTTAATCTGAGTTCACGTACTCCAACCGCAATGTCGCCGAGAACCGCGGCAAGACTCGCTGCATCCCGAAAAGTCGTATCGGTCGGTTCACCGGTTTTCATTTCAACATCACGGGGTGAAAATGTTTCGCCAAGCCAGGAAAAGAACTCGGTACTTGCCCCGGTCAACGTCCCTGCAAGACTCTGTGCCAGATCCCTGATCCGTTCACTGTGGGAAACCGGGCTTTCACTCCCCAAAAGCGCGTAGAGCTTGTCCGGATCAGTAAGCATCAATCCGGCAATTTCCTCGCCCGCTCTCCTGCCCTTCCATGAGATGGACACTACTCCCTCTTTTTCGAGTGTCTCGGCCGCTTCAAGAAAGGATTCATAGTCGTCGGGTTTTTTCCGGTCCAGATCAGGGAAGGCCGCTTCCACCCGGATCCGCAAGTTTCTCCCCCCTGCAGCATGTGCCGATGCCGGGAACCGTTCGGCGAGAATCGTCAGAATATCCCGCTCGCGTCGCGTCATTCGTCTGATTCTCCCCGGTCATAAAAGTCGATCACGGCGGCCCGGTGTCCATGACGGATCACGAGGTTGACCGTATCCATGTGCGGCGCGATGGATTCAAGCTTTTCCGTCGGAACGGAGATGAGTACCTGTAATCCCAGTTCACGGTAAAAATCGAGGACCTTGGCAATGCGTTCGTCATCGAGACGGTCAAAGGCCTCATCAAAAAGAACGAACCGGATGGTGGGAGTGGAACGGTCACGGTAAAAGCGGAAAAAACTCGCCGCGATCGCGACGTAGTACGGCGTCTGGGCCTCACCGCCCGATTTTTCCTTGAGTACCCGGGACAGTGAATACTCCACCGGGGATCCCGTGGCGGGGTCTACTGACTGTGTATCCTTTACCCGGATGTCGTAGGTAAAATAGGTCCGGTAATCGCAGAGACTTCTGAGTTCGGCTGACTGCAAGTCGGAATTGAGTATCTTGTTGAAGAGCGTATTCGCCGCGTCCCGGTCGGAGGGATCCACGAGTGCGTCAAAAAGACTGTGTTCGTATTCAGCTATCTCGGCCGTCTTTTTGATTATCTCTATCTGACCACGACGCTCACTCTTTTCGGTCAAGGTAAAGCGGTACTGATCCCGCCCGAATTCCATGGAACGCAAGGTGCTGTTTATCTCGGAAAAACTTTCTTTTGCTTCTTCGATGAGTTCATTCAATCGCGCAATAAAATGATCCTTGAATTCGGCTTCGGCATCTTGTTTCGCCTGGCGTATTTTTTCCAGATAGTCCGGGAGTTCCGAGTCCTTGAGCCGTGTTACCAGCTCTTGCATTGCAGGCAACTCGTCGAGTTCACCGCTGAATAATTCGTTATGAGATCGATTATACAGGGTAACCTTGTCGCGGAATTCCCGAAGGAGTGTTTGCAGACGGGATTCCGCACCTTTTCGAGCGGACTCGAGATTCTTCAGGATCTCTTCCGGGCTCTGTGCTTTCAACCGCTCGGCGACATACCGCTCACAGTCCGCGGCCGCATCTTCATGGTCAGAGCGGAAGCGCTTGAAGGCATCCAGAGCTCCGGTATACGCTTCCTGTCCACGAACAATGTCGGTCTTCCGCCGGACAAGCTGCGCATTCACCGAACCGGATTCCGTATCCAGTACGGAAATTTTCTTTCCGGAGGCAAGAACTTCCTCCTGCAGGGCCTGTATGCGTTTTTTCATGTCTTCAAACGCGGAAGTATCCACAGCAGCGCGTTGCTTTTCAATTCGTTTAGACTCGTCAACAAGACGCTCATGCTCCGCGACCGTTTCGCCAAGAACCTGCACCTCCGTCAGGGAATCCAGGAGCGAACGGCAGGCATCGGCAATTCCCGCGAGCCGGGTTTGCTCCTTCCCGAGGGACTCAATTCCGGACAGGAGTGTTTCGCGCTCTTCCTGTAACAGCGCTTTCCGCCGTTCACGGGCAGCCTTGCCAAGCCATGCGTCGCGATACACTTCTTCGCGAATCCTGATTGCGGTATAGCGCGACCAGCTCATACATTCCTTGGTTACTGCCTTGGAGTATCGACGCAGACTTGCAAGATCCGCGGTCATGACATCCCCGAGGACACAATCAAGATAGGTTCTGGCCCAGGGATTCTCCGTGGTTACCAGTTCTGCAAGGGATCCTTTTCGCACCTCGGAACGGGTCTTGTCTGAAGCCATACGGGAAATATCCGGAAGCGGGATACCGCCGACTGATCGGGGAAGGCGGTCATATACCTCAAGCGCGCGGGCAAAATCTTCCGGAGCAACAATACAGGCAAACCGGAGTGTATTGAGCCAGCCTTCAATGGCGTCCGACCATGCGGGATCCGTCACTTCTGCAAGATCGCAGAGAATCCAGGCGTCAACGCCCGCTTCACGCAGGGCGTCCCTGAGCCGTACGGCAGGATCCGGAAGACGGCGTATACCGCGATCCAGTTCCGAAAGTTCCTCCCGAACATCACGAAGCCGGGCTTCCATGGTTCGCTTTTCCAGATCGCCATGTGCCCGCTCTCTCCCGGTCTCCTCCTGGGTACGGGCTATCCGCTCACGGGCGTCACCAATGGTTGCGGGATCAAGCGCGGAATCCGGGAAAATACCGGTATAGAGCGCCGTACATTGCGAAAGGAGCAAATCCCGCCGCTCAACACGTCGGCCGGTTTCGCCAATACGCTGTTCAAGTTCGGCAAGACGATCCGTAAGCGTTGAATGAAGAAGGTAGGCATCATTCCGGCTCAGGGCTGCTTCAGTCTCCCGTCGCTCGCGTTCGAGCGAAAGCTTGTTCTCTTCCAGAACGGCACGCTCGTTAATGATGCACTCGGCACGTTCCGCAAGCCGCCGTTCGTCTGCCACCGCGTCATCAAGTTCGTCCTTTTTGCGGTCAACCTGCAGCCGGGCTCGCAGCCAGTCCTGCTGAACAAGAACCCGCTCCTGCGAACGGCACAAGTCTCCGCCATGAAGGAGCTCGTCCAGACTCGTGATGCGGTTCCGGGTTGCCCGCGCGAGATCCTCCGCCTGACGATAACTTTCCAGATTCTGTTTCATGACCGATAGATCAATAAGTTGTTCTTCAAGAATGTAGTCACACACAAACTGATCCACGGAAACAAGCGGCGTAAAATGAATGGAACGGACGAACGCATCAAGATAGGGGTTGTTCTCGCTCATGCGCCGCCAGACGCCAAGCTTGCCGGTAAAGTCACGGCGGAAGGCCGAACCCGACTCATAAAAGGTCACCGGAACCGCTGACAGCGCCTCCTGAAACTGGCGTGACAGATAAGGAGTCCCGTCATCCGAACGGATCGGAACCCGATCAATGGCAAGACCGTCGGAAATCCAGAACCGGGTAACCACCCGGCCATCACGCCAGGCTTCCGCGCAAATCCCGGCGGAAAAAATGGTGTCGCCTTCGGAAAACTCCAGCATGACATGCCCTACCGCGTCATCACGGAGGTAATCGGTAGAATCGCTGCCCAGCTTGCACCGGACATAACCGGCAAGATCGCGTCCGCCGCGCCGGTCGCTCGCCGAGGCATTGAACCGGACCTTCCGCAAGTCCGAAGCCATGACAAGCTGAATGGCGTCTACAATCGTGGACTTTCCCGATCCGTTATCCCCGGAAAGAAGACAGAAATTCCCCACAGGAATGATGGACTCCTGAAAATAATGCCAGTTAACCAGACGGATCCGTTCGAGGGTAATCATGATTCGTCCTCCCCGTCTTCGATATCACCATCAATAATCTGCTCATCCTCATCGGCTTCGGAATCGGTCTGTTCCAGTTCAAGCGCATTCTCAATTTCTTCAATAGCATCGTTATCGAGCGCCAGCGCCAATGAAGGATACAGGACAAGTGAACTGTCAGGATCAGCCGGGTCGCCGGAGAGCGACACCAGTTTGAAAAAGGAAAGACGACGGAAAATATCCGCCATACGTGTCTTCCTGGGCTGAATCCCGGTGAGCGTCTGGTACTTTCTCAAAAAATCTCCGACCGTTACCGACGGGAACTGTGACAGACGAAGATCGGCACGGCGCTCCTCATACAGGAGGCGAAAAACCAGCAACGCACAGGTTTCTTCCCGTCCCAGCCGGGTACGCATTTCGTGTCCGGCACGGCAGGCAATGACCCCGAGGCCCTCATCACGCTTCAGTTCGATATCGGCACAGGAAAACCAGAGTTCGAGCAGACGTATATTTCGAAGCGCAAACGCATACAACTGTTCTTCATGTTCAAAGCCCCTGATCAAAAAAGTCTTTGAAAGCAAAATTCGCACACAGGCCCGGAAGGAATCAAATTCCGAATCGGTAAGCTCACCGATGAGGGCGAGTTCATTTGCGTCAATTCTCATGTTTTCTCCTGAACACCAGATCGGGACAGTCGTACCGGCCCAGACAGAGCCGCTTCTCACTCTCTACCGATACGGAATAATCGAAACCTGCCGGACGGGATTCCGCATAGGACACCGCATACAGCAACCTGACCCAGTCCCCGTCATTCTCAACGAGACGTTCTACAGTAAGCGGACCCCGGTGCCTATCCTTACCCGAAAGCCAGGAGGAAACACGGGCAGGACTCAGCTGCCGACTTATCCTGTCACGCAGCAGGACTTCGATCCGGGCGAGCTCTTCCGGGTCACTCAGGGACCGGTCGGTAAAACTCGCGGATGAGGGAGCGGTTCTCCATCGCCGGTACCGCGACTCACTGGAAAGATTCGCCATGCGAAAAAGACTGTGCGCCAAACCGCGGGCAAGATGCGGATGATCTGCTACTCCTTTCGCAAGCAGGGCAAGTCTTCCGGTAATACTGGAATCAGGTGCGAGAAGAAGGGAAATCCGCTCGGAACTGACCCGCGCATACTGCATGTTCCGACGGTCAATCTCCGAAAGAAGCGGATCAAGCCCTTTGAGCACATCCCGGATTTCTTCAAGCATGACGAGCAAACGTTCCCGGGCCTGTTCAAGCGGGATCCTGGAACTTCGCGCGTACTTGCCCGCGCTATCGGAAAGCCAGTCTTCCCGATCGCGCAGCTCCTGAACCCGTTTGAGAATTCGTGGCCGATAGCGTGAAAGATTTTCCGACGTCTTGAGGCGCTTGTAGGCTCCGTCGAGAATGTCCGCGGCATAGAGATCATAGTGTTGATGCAAAAGTGAGGCGATTCCGCCCTCATCGGCCGCAATATCAAGATTTTCATAGTAATCCCGGATTCCCTGAAGAAGCACCTTGAGCGAATCATTTAGAGCCACGGTTGCCTCATGGGCATTCAGTACCGCGTAATGCCCGTTCTCTTCGGCGGCGTCCGAACATAAAAGGGAATACACCGCGACAATATGACTTTCATACTCGGTGGAGAGGCCCTCCTCTATTCGGCCAATGGCCTCATAAAACGGCCGGGCCCAGGCCGTCATATTGACCATACGGGAATAATCTTCAAGAATCTCAATACTCATCCAGCCGGCTGCCATCAATGTCCGTAAAAACCGCGTTGCCTGTACACGAACCGGTTCTACTCCGGCACCCTCGCCGGATTCAAACAGGGCAGGTTCACCGGTGTCCTCGTCAGAAGGCGTCTCATCCAGCGAGACGTCTTCTTCAAGTATTGTCTCGCGACAGAGCGACACATATTCCGTAAAGCGGCTAACCAGTACCGACCACTCGACACCCCGGGGGAATTCCTGGAATGTTCGCCAGTATAACCCCAAAAGTGCCGCATAGTGCCGGCGATTCGGACTGGCAAGCGGAGAAAAGAAATTTTCAGGCAAAGTCTCAAATATTCCTGTTCGGTTCATAGTCCCTGTCAGTATATAGAAGAATTCAAAGGTTTTGGTATATAAAATTTGGAATTTTTCCGAAATTACCCGGATTATCTCATCTTCAGACATCTTTCAGCTTTCAACAATTTTGATAGCAGTCTCCCGTGTTGACAAAGAAGCGTATATCTGGAAAATTTGGAGAAACAAAGGAAGGACCCCATGCGAACCACCATCAAACTGGCAGTTATCGGATACGGCAATGTAGGACGCGGTGTCATGAAGGCAATCGACAAGAATGACGACATGGAACTTGCCTGCATCCTGTCACGCTCGCCGGACCGGGTAAAAAAGGAACTGGGAGCCAATGTCCCCGTTTTCGCCGCTGACGACTTCGAAGCGCTCAAAAAGGCCGATGTCGCCATCCTCTGCGGCGGTTCAAAAGACGATCTTCCCGTACAGGGACCGTATTACGCGAAACACATTAATACCATAGACAGCTACGACAACCACAGCCAGGCTCTCGCCTACTTCACCAGTATGGACGAAACAGCGCGCAACGCCGGAACGGTAGCCTGTGTCTCCATCGGCTGGGACCCGGGAACCTTCTCGCTTGAACGGGTTCTTGGCAATGCCGTTATTCCCGGCGCAAAGACATACGGATTTTATGGCACGGGTCCCAGGGGCGGCCTGTCCATGGGACACTCGGACGCAATCCGCCAGGTAGAGGGCGTTCAGGACGCCCGTCAGTATACCCACGCCATTCCCGAGGCGATCGAACAGGTCCGCTCCGGAGAAAACCCCGAGCTCAAACCCGGCGACATGCACTGGCGGGAATGCTTCGTCGTCGCGAAAGACGGCGCCAACACCGGCGCGATTGAAAACGAAATCAAGAACATGAGTGGCTATTTCGCGCCGTACAAGACAGTTGTACACTTCGTGAGCCAGGAAGAACTGGACGCCAAGTATGCAGGCTTCCCCCACGACGGACTCGTCATAGGTTCCGGTACTACCGGCGACGGCAACAAAGCGCTCGTTGAGTACCGGAATACCTGGGACAGCAATCCCGAAGCGACCGCGAACATCCTGGTAGCACACGCGCGCGCGGCAACCCGCCTCGCCGCGGACGGAAAATCCGGAGCCTTCACCATTCTGGACATCCCGCCCGCCTACCTGTCGCCACATTCACGGGAAGAGCTCATTGGCTCATTCCTGTAACAAACCGGAGAGGTCATGACCGAAAAAACACTGAACAGAAGCGCGCTCACCGCGCACGCGGTCAGAAAAGCCGCCGAAATCTCGCCAACTCCCTTCTATATGTATGATGAAGCCTTTCTTCGCGCACGCTGCCGCGAGATGAAAGACATGCCCAACGCGTACGGAATCACCGTCCGGTACGCTCTCAAGGCAAACTCGAGCCGCGCCCTTATCCGCATCATCGCGTCCGAAGGACTCGGCTTCGACGCGTCTTCTCTCAACGAAGCGAAACGAGCCATTCTTGCCGGCATTGAACCGGACCGGATTCTTCTCACAACCCAGGAAGTCCCCGCGGGAGACGAACGCGACGACCTCGAAGGTCTTCTCATGCAAGGACTCAAATACAACGCCTGTTCCCTCGCCCAGCTCGCATCAGTCGCGTCCTTCGCGGCCCGGAACAAAATCGCCATCGGCATGCGGGTACACCCCGGCGTCGGATCCGGCGAGTCGGTTACCCGGAACACCGGCGACAAGTACTCCTGCTTCGGTGTCCACCTGTCGGACATGGAAGAAGCCCTCGCCATTGCGCGCGGCGCCAGCGTCGTCATCGACCGCGTTCACGTGCATATCGGCTCCGGCGGAGAACCGGAAGCCTGGCGCGAAAACATCGAGCGGGAGCTCGGCTTTATCGAGCGCTACTTCCCCGACGCGACAACCATCAACTTCGGCGGTGGCTTCCGTGTCGCCCGCATGCCCGACGAACAGGCCGCGGACATATTCGACCTCGGCATGACGGCGAAACAGGCCATCGAACAGTTCCGGGAACGCACGGGACGAAAACTCAAAATGGAAGTAGAACCGGGCAACTACATCATGGCCAACGCCGGTTCCCTCGTCTCCTCCGTCATGGACATCAAAAAAACCGGAGACGACGGCTTTACCTTCGTGCTCGTCAACGGTGGCATGGAAGTCATCACCCGGCCGCTCCTCTACGGATCACGACACCCGTTCACCGTCCTCGCCCCCGACGGCACCGTCCGCTCAAACGAATTCGACCTTGACAGCGCGACAACCGAAGAACTCATCATCGTGGGCCGCTGCTGTGAAAGCGGCGACTCGCTCACCCTGGACGCCGGCCATCACATCGTCCCGCGCGCCATGGCCCGCCCCGAACCGGGCGACTGGCTCGTTGTCGGCGGCGCCGGCGCCTACTGCGCAAGCATGTCCCCGTTCAACTACAACTCCCACTGTCAGGCCGCCGAATTCCTCCTCGCCGAAAACGGCGACATCCGGGTTATCCGGCAGCGCCAAACCCTCGAACAAATGACCCAAAACGAGTGTGATTGAACTGCTGAACAAAGACTAAGGCAGAAAGGGCCACGCCGGGCGAACGAAAGCCGGGCGGAGCCCCCGCCCAGAAGTGGCCACGCGGGGCGAAAGTCCGCCGGGCAAATGAAAACCTGGCAGCGACCCTCCATCAGAGTAATGGATTGAGTACTCTCACGCCATCATACAATCCATCCTGCTGCATATCCTCCGACCAGACAGTTTCAATGCCAGCCAGCCGGGCGCTCGCAATAATTTGCGCATCCCAATACGAAAGTGAATACTGCTCTTGCAGATGAAGTGCTGAAAAAATGGTCGCATGATCAACCGGCAGGATGAGAAAAGAAGAGAACAGGCGCATCTGTTCCCGGGCCAGAGTCCTCTCAAGCGGTTGAGGTAGTTTCATCGTTACCGTTACCCAGAATTCCGCAAGGACCTGGGTAGTCAGAACACCGTTTCCCTCAAGGAGGGTAGATCTGATACACTGCCGGGCTTTCACCTGCTTTTCAGGATTGGAAACATCATTGGCGTATACAAGAATATTCGTATCAAAAAGAACCGGTTTATCGCTCATGGAGATCGTCCCGTGGTATGGATATACCATATGATGAAGCACTGCTTGCGGCAAACAACCGGTCCAGTTCTTCCGCGATATATTCACGGTGCAGATCTTCGCGACGAGTCAAATCAGTTAAATACTCCCGGAAAAGCTCGGAAATGGTGGAATTCCGATCGATGGCGATTTTTTTTGCCTTTTTGAGCAATTCGTCATCTATGGTCATGGTCACATTGGGCATGAGAACCTCCTCTCCCCCCCCATATTTTCACTTATTATGTATTTCACATAATAAGTGTAACTGGACAGAATCACAGAGTCAATAGAGAATTTTTTTTCAACAATTTTGATAGCAGTTAGTCATGGTCACGAATCCGCAGGAAAAAGGACCCGCTCACCGTCAACACTCCCAGGAAAACCAGCGTCAGGTTCAGGGATCGGTCCGTCAGAATCCCGACAACGGGATAGAGCATGGCAGTCAGTACACGTTCCAGCATTGAAATGCCCGAGAGTACGGTTGCCCGGCTGGTATCGGCGATCTGCCGGTTCATGAGCGCATTCAAAAACGGCGAGCGGAACAGGCGCAAACTGGTTACCCCGAAGATGGCAACAAACGCGGTGAGTATCCCCGGGAACACTCCGGCTCCGATATAGAGGAGGCCGGGAATGAAAGAAGTGAGAAAGAGTGTCCAGCGAACACCGAAACGTTTCTTTATGGGACCGGTCAGTGCAAGGAGCAGCATCGCCGCGGCGTTGAAACCGGATGCGATAAACCCGTACCAGCTCACCATCACGTTGTTTTCGATCAGGAGTGACTGGTACATCCAGAACATGAAGAATGTCAGCGAGGAAATGACCGCATAATTGATGCTGAAGCCGCGTAGTTTCGCATGTCGGAATATGAAGAGAAAGCCGTCGATTCCGTCACGGAGGAAACTTTCGCTGTGGCGTTCCCGTGCCCGCTCCGATACCGGCAGTACCGCCAGTGCGGCCGTGGCGATGCCGATACCGGTTACCGCGAATACCATGGCAAGCGCGGTGGTATAGGGAACAAGACCGCTTCCCACGAAGAGCGTACCGAGCGGAAAGGTTATGAGTAATGCGGTAGTTCCCGCAGCATCGTAGCGGGCAAAGATTTTTTCAGATTGCTCTTCCTTCCCCGCATCGCGCACACACTCGTACAGCAGGGCGCGGTCTGCACCCGTGATCAGGGTAAGTCCGGCCGCAGCCACCACTTCCGCCAGAGCGAGAAGCGCAAAGGATTGCGTGAGCGCGATACAGAAAAATCCCGCGCCCAACGTAACGGATCCGAGCATGAGCGAGGTTCGCCGTCCCCATCGGTCCGCCACAATTCCGGTCGGAATTTCCATGAGCATCATGGAAACGGAAAATACCGCTTCCAGGGTAAACATGCGCACATAATCCAGCTGGGCCCGGTACAGGAAAAACGGTACCGCCACAGCGCCAAAAAACTGCACGTTTTTGAGGAAATTGAATATGTACAGAAAGTACACGTTTTTCATTTTCATTATCGTACCCAAAATCCCGTATCGCTGGAAACCCCTTTTTTCAACAATTTTGGTAGCAGTAGTTTCAGGTTGACAATTCTACTGTTGTATAATACAACTGTTTTATGAACCAACTATTAGTACAGTCATTCCGTCGTGACATGCGAAAAATAGAACGTGAAACCGGCATTCTCATCGCGGGCGAAACAGCTTGTTGCTCGGTCACTGTCGCACAATGTCATCTGCTCATGGAGATGGAAATGCGGGGACCGTCGAGCCTCCAGGATATCGCCGACGCCCTTTCTCTCGACAAAAGCACCCTGAGTAGAACGGTGGATTCCCTTGTGCAAGCAGGTCTCATCGAACGAGTTCCTGACAAGGATAACCGCAGAAAAGTTTCGCTCAGTCTCACCGGGGCGGGCAAAGAAAAATGTACGTTCATCAACACCCTCTGCAATGGTCAATACGAAGATATCTTCTCGTTTGTTCCGGAAGACAAGCTTCCGGTAGTCATGGAAGGAATCAGCATTCTGGCGACTGCCATGGTACAAAAACGAAAAGAAGGGGGAGCACCATGCTGCAGCAGGTAAAAGCACATCGTTCAGCGGCACCCTTCATGCAAAGGAAGCCATCCGCCAGAAAAGTCGAAACCCGGCTTCGTGTTTCCGACCATCTGGGAGCCCTGGCACTGCGTTTCGGAATCGGACGGAACAACGCGACAATTCAACCCGGTCTGTATTACACCGGAAATCCCGGAGCAGGTAGTCCGGTTCTGGTTACGGCAAATTACCGCCTCACGGTAGACGCGCTTCGCCGGGAACTCACGGGTATTTCCACATGGGTACTGATCATTGATACGGGTGGCATCAATATCTGGTGCGCGGCAGGAAAAGGAACGTTCAGCGCACAGAATATCGCAAATACCCTGAACCGGTCGGATCTTGACCGGCTCGCGCCTTCCGCTCCCCTCGTCCTGCCACAGCTCTCGGCAAGCGGTGTGGATGCGAATGAACTTGCATCCCTGACCGGCCGCCGTATACTCTTTGGTCCGGTATACGCGCGGGATATTCCGCGCTTCCTGGAATCCGGCTTCAAAAAAGACACTGCAATGCGTGCCGTGCGCTTTGCGACACCGGAGCGCGCGGTGCTTGTTCCGGTAGAGCTCATGCATACCGCAAAGCTTCAATTTGCGACACTCCTGCTTTCGGTCATTCTTGCCCTGCCGGTAAACACCGTTTTTTTATGCGCGGTCTGCTTTACGCGGCCTATCTTGAAGGCTCACTGCTGGTGGCAATTGTTCTCTTCCCGTTACTCCTGCCGCTTCTTCCCGGACGATTTTTCTCGGTAAAGGGAACCGTCCTGCATGTAATCTGGAGCGCATTCTTTGTCTTTTTTGCACGGCAGCATCTTCCAGGTTTCGAGTTCATGTTCGCTTCACTCTTCTTTCTCGCAGGAGGATGTGCGACCTATCTCACCATGAACTTTACCGGCTCGTCCACCTTTACCAGCCAACGGGGAGTTGAACGAGAAGTCAGGAAAAGTATTCCGGTCATACTCATTTCATCGGTAGCGGGCATGCTGGCTTCTGCGACATTACTGGTACGAAATCTGATCGTGGCAGGAGGCATTTTGTGAACTATACCTATCCTGAAAACGGAGCAAGCCTCGTCATCGATGCAGCGAAATGTACCGGCTGCGGCCAATGCGTGAATGTATGCCCACATGCGGTTTTTGAAATCACCAACCGGATTGCTCACATTGTCCGCCGCGGTTCCTGCATGGAATGCGGCGCTTGTGCGCTAAACTGTTCGGCCGGAGCAATTACGGTCTCACGGGGTGTCGGGTGCGCGGCAGCAATACTCAACCGCTACCGCGGGAAAACGGGTGAATGCAATTGTGATTCTACGCTGAATTGTTGCTAGGAGGCTTATATGACACGGGAAGAACGGGCTCGGGAACTGTTTTCAAATTCGTACAACTGCGCACAGGCGGTAGCGATTGCGTTCGCTAGGGAAACAGACGTCGACGAAGACACAACGTGCAAAATGATGACGGCATTTGGCGCGGGCGGCGGACGACGTCAATTCTGCTGTGGAGCTGTTTCGGGTGCGCTCCTCGTCATCTCGCTTCTGAAGGGGCGAGAACTCGGCGGACCGAAGGCCGCACAGGAAGAATCCTACACCCTTGCCCGCGAGTTCTTCGTGCGCTTCGAAACGGAGCATGGATCAAGCGAATGCAGAACACTTCTCGACGGAATCAATCTGCTCACACCGGAAGGTCAGGAACGTTTCGTTACCGAAGACATGCCCCGCCGCTGCGGAGACTATGTCGGCAGTGCCGTCCGGATTCTTGAAGAGATTTTGGGCGTATAGTTCAATTCCTTCTTCTCAAGACCGGCGAACAATGAAAAGTCGGGAATCCGAATACAATGAGTTCTCTTTATGGCGGTAGTTCAGAAAGTGTGGTATATTTTTTCCATTACGATACGGGGGATGCCATGAATGAACGATGGTGGGATTTTGCAAGCGTTGCCAATTTCATGAAGGAAGGCTTTGAAAAAGCGGGGGTACCCTCGCATGAAGCCGAAATTTGCGTGGATGTGTTAATCACCGCGGACAAACGGGGAATCGACTCACACGGCGTCGGTCGGTTCAAACCGATTTATATAGACAGGATCATGGACGGGACACAAAAACCGGTAACGAATTTCGAGATCGTTCGTGAAACGGACACAACCGCGGTAATAGACGGCCATAATGGCATGGGTCATTATATTGGTGTATTGGCAAACAGGATGGCTGTTGAAAAGGCAAAAAAACATGGAACCGGTATTGTAGCCGTTCGAAACTCTACACACTACGGAGCTGCCTGTTATTATCCGCTCATGGCGATTGAAGCGGGTTGCTTCGGCATGACCGCGACAAACGCGCGCCCTTCCATTGCGCCAACCTTTAGCGTTGAAAACATGCTCGGAACCAATCCCATGACATGGGGCTTCCCGACCGACGAGGATTTTCCATTCGTTCTTGACTGCGCTACTTCGGTTACGCAACGGGGTAAACTGGAAGTATACGGCCGTGAAGGGAAACAACTTCCCGAGGGGTGGGTTATCGGTGAAGACGGGAACTATCGTACCGACACCATACAGGTTCTGGAGGATTTGACAAAGGGCAAGGCCGCCCTTACCCCGCTTGGTGGTTTGGGAGAACTAACCGGCGGATACAAGGGGTACGGATACGCCTTTGTCGTTGAAATACTTTCAGCAGCCTTATCTGATGCGAACAACCTTAAAGAACTGAACGGCAAGGATGAAAAAGGCAATCCGGTTCCCATCAAACTGGGGCACTTCTTTATGGCTGTGGATATCGAGCGCTTTATTGCGCTTGACCGGTTCAAGGAGATAACGGGCAGTATGTGCCGCCGGATGCGCGCAGCACACAAAGCTCCCGGCGCGGAAAGAATATTTACGCCGGGGGAAAAGGAACACGATGCATGGCTCGAAAGAAAAGACAAAGGGGTACCCTTCAATGATGCCCTGGTCAAGTCATTCCGTGCCGTCAAGGACGTGCTCAAACTGGAGTCAGATTTTCCTTTCTGAGAGGTTGGCCCCGGCATCCCCCGCAAACATCTTCTCATACAACCGGTGCATGTCCCGACTGAGATTGACGAAGATAACGGTGAGGCCAGCGGTCTTCTCATGCCAGCGGTCAACCACGCTGCGGACAACCTGTACGGCTTCTTCCTTCGGGTACCCGTACACGCCGCAGCTGATGGCGGGAAAGGCGATGGAGGAAAGGCCGAGTTCTCGTGCGAGTTCCAGAGATCCTTCATAGCAGCGGGCGAGGAGTTCCGCCTCGCCGGCAGCGCCTCCCTGCCACACCGGACCGACCGTGTGAAATACGTACCGCGCCTTGAGCCGGCCGGCACTGGTCGGGACAACCTGTCCCTTATTGCACGACCCGATCCGCGAGATTATCTCGCGGCACTCGGCGAGTATCTCCGGACCGCCCGCGCGGTGAATGGCGCCGTCCACACCGCCGCCGCCCATGAGCGAAGAATTGGCCGCGTTCACGATCGCGTCCGCCGAAACTTTTGTGATGTCGCCCTGTATCAGTTGTATGTCCATATCGTCCTCCCCGAAAGAATGATACCACAACAAAAAAAGTATTTGCACAAAATCTGCCGGAGCAGTACACTTGCAAAAATCAAAAACAAGGAGACCCATCATGGCAACCTGGACAAACGGAAAAACGGAGACAAGCGCGGCAAAGGCAAACTATTGCGACGAGCGCATTGACCTTCTCGCGGACTATTACGGCGCCCTCATCGATTCGGGCAAAATCCGCGCCGCCGGATTCCTGCTCGGCAGGAACGGAAAAGTGTTTGCAAACCGCGCAGCCGGGAAGCATGTGTATACCGACGACTCGGGCCCGGCAAAACCGGACGCGATCAAGCGGATGGCCTCCATCACCAAGGTATTCACTGCGACCGCCGCCATGAAACTCGTGGAAGACGGGAAGCTCTGGCTCGAACAGCCGGTAAAAAGCATCATCAAGGAATTCGACACACCGATGCACGGCGAGATCAATCTCCAGCACCTGCTCACCCATACCTCCGGCCTCCCGGCGGACGGCGGGTACTTTTGCGAGCCCTACCCGATCGACTGGTTCGACCATATCAACAAGAAGGACTGGATCAAACGGCTCCTCTCCGGCCCCCTCCAGGCGAAACCCGGCTCCCAGTGGAACTACAGTACCCTCGGCTTCGCGGTTGTGGGCGAGCTCATTACCCGCGCCTCCGGCATGCCCATGGAAGACTACATCGAACAAAACATCTTCAAACCCCTCGGCATGACCCGGAGTTTTTTCAATCCGCCGGAAGCGCTCATACCAGAAGTTACCACCACCGAAAAATGGGAAGCCGATGACCTGTCCGGAAATGGCAGAAAACGCAGTTACTCCCTCGGCGGCTTCGGCGCCTTCGCCAGCCTCCCGGATCTCTTCCGGTTCGCGCAATGCTACCTGAACGGCGGAACGCTCGACGGCGTGCGCATCCTGGGGCGGAAGACGGTGGAAGCCATGACCCGGAACCAGCTCGACGGTGTACCGTCGTTCCACTGGAGCAAGAACTGCATCAACTATCGGCAGGGCCTCGGCTGGGGATTCTTCTGCGACGGACCGACCGTCTCTCCCGAATGTTACAACCATGAAGGATGGGGCTGGTGTTCGCTCTTTATCGACCCCAAAGAGTCCTTTGTGTTCGCAAGCTACATGAACACCCATGAGGAATGGGATCCGGACGTCATGGTAAAACCGCGAACCATCGCGTTCTCCGGAATCAACTGAAGGAGACACAGTGCGATCAATCCGCTCCTCACTCAAGACCCTGCGGGCGGTAGCCTTTGTTACCTGGAAAGAATGGGCCGCCTACCGCTCGCACATGCTCCTCTCCCTCGTGGTCGGGCCCGCGTTTTTCCTCGCCCAGGTCTTCATCTGGCATGCGGTATTCGCGGGACAGGAAACGCTCGGCGGCTTCACCCTTGAGGGCATGCTCCTCTACTATGGAGCGTCCTCGGTCATCTACTACCTAACCATGGACTTCGCGGACTGGAACCTCCAGATGCTCATCCGCTCGGGACGGTTTCTCACCTATATACTCAGGCCCATGTCGCACCGGTTCTTTGCTTTTTCGCAAAAGGTCGGGCACCGCATGCTCGGCTTCGTGTTCGAGTTTCTGCCGGTATGGCTTATCTTCTTTTTCGTCTTCCGTATCCGGCTCATCCCGGCGGAACCGGTATGGACCCTCATATCCGTGGCGCTCAGTTTTGTCATCCTCTTTCTCATCAACTACTCAACCGGCATCCTCGCGTTCTGGATGACCCGTACCGACGGCATCCGTGCCCTCATCCGGCTCCTCAGGGACCTGCTCGCCGGTGTCTTTATTCCCCTGTCTTTTTTCCCGGAAGCGGTGCAGAAGGTGCTCTTCTTTTTGCCCTTCCAGTTTGTGAGCTACGTACCGGTCCGCGTCTTCCTCGGTTCCTATGAACTGGGTGGCGTCGCAATAGACATTCCGGTCATCGTTGCCATTCAGGCGGGCATGGTCCTCGTCATGCTTCTCGTTACCGACCTCCTCTGGCGGCTCGGCATACGGAAGTTCACCGGAGCGGGCGTATGAAACACTGGACCTGGATGCTTTTTACCCGCTCCCTGCGCACCTCGTTCGCCGAGCGCGCAGCCTACCGGGGCGACTTTATCCTCAGCTTCACCGTCTCCTTCCTCCTGGAACTCATTACCCCGCTCGTAACCCTCCTCATCTACAATGCGGGTACGTCTTTCCCCGGCTGGACGATGGAGGAAGCACTCCTCATTCAGGCGGTATTCCTCCTCGCGCGCGGGATCGCCTTTCCCCTCTTCTTCGGCATGGTATGGATTGTCTTCGATCAGGCGGTTCAGGGAACCTTCGAGATCACCCTGCTCAAACCGCGCTCACCCCTTCTGCTCACCATGCTCCGGGGAATAGACATCGAAGGATTCAGCCGCATGCTCGGCGGCATCCTCCTCGTCGCGTTCACGGTCAACCGGCTTCCCGCGCCGCCGCTTTCCGGTTGGCTGCTCTTCATCCTGTTTGTCAGTCTTTCCATCCTCATCCTGTTCGGCTTCGCGCTCATTCTCGCCGCCAGCCTCTTTGTCTGGATCGGCAACGCCCGGGTCATCGAACTCATGGAATCGATACTCGTTTTTTCCCGCTACCCCGGCACCATATTCGCGAAACCCCTTCAGTGGGCGTTCGCCGTGGGAATCCCCCTTTCCATGATCGCCCTCTTTCCCGCTGAAGCCCTCCTCGGACGCTTCAGCATTCAGATGTTTTTCGCCATACCCGCATCGCTCGTATTTGCCGGCGCGGGCTACCTGTTCTGGAACCGCATGATCCGCCGCTACGCGGGCGGAGGAGGATAAGTAATGCAGATTGACGTAACCGGACTCACCAAAGTGTACACAACCTGGAACCGGGGGAGCACCTTCGGCGAAGTGATTAAAAGCATCGTGCATCGCAACAAGAGCGAGGTACACGCACTCAAGGGCATCGACTTCTCAATAGACAAGGGAGAACTTGTCGGCTTTCTCGGACCAAACGGCGCGGGAAAATCGACCACGCTCAAGATCCTCACCGGCGTACTCTACCCCACCGCGGGCAACGTCACCGTCCTCGGCGTATGCCCCTGGAAAGACCGCAAGAAATACGTTTCGCAAATCGGCGCCGTGTTCGGCCAGAAGTCCCAGCTCGTGTGGGACATTCCGCCGGTAGACTCCTTCATGATGAACCAGGCAATCTACCGCATACCGGAGGGCGACTTCCGCCGCACCATGGACCGCCTCACCGACATGCTCGCCGTCCGCGAACAGATGATGCAGCCCACCCGCAACCTCTCCCTCGGCGAGCGCATGAAATGCGAGTTCATCATGGCCATGCTCCACAACCCGAAAATCGTCTTCCTGGACGAACCAACCATCGGCCTCGACGTAATCGCCAAGGACAAGATCCGCGAGTTCATCCACGAAATGAACCGCGAAGGCGTCACCTTCATCCTGACCACCCACGACCTCGACGACGTTGAACGGCTCGCCCGCCGCGTCATCGTGGTCAACCACGGCGCAATCGTTTTCGACGACGAGATCACCGCGCTCCGCCGCCACTTCGGCGCAAAAAAAATCGTTACCGCCTCGGGTGCCACCGCCTGCTTCTGCGACGACGCCGGCCGCGAACTGCCCCTCCCCGCCGGCGTGACGCTCCTAAACCGCCTCTCCCCCACCGATGTTGAACTCGAATGCGACACCACCGTCACCGACCTCTCCGCGCTCATCCGCCTCATCGGCGACACCTCCGGCCTCCGCGACCTTTCGGTCCAGGAACTGCCCATCGAGACGGTCATCAAGGAACTGTACAACCGGGATTAAGAAAGAGAAAAAAGACTGAGGCACAACGGCCCACGCGGGGCGCCATCCGGCAGACCGGAGCCACCGGCCAGCGATCTCAACGCGGGGCGACCGGTCGATCAGTGTTCCGCAAGCGCGGCAATCCATTTTGAGTGCGTACGGTACATGCGAGCATTCGCCTTCAGGGAATCATTATCAGTCTCTTCCGCGAACCGGGCGGTCCAGTCGGCAGTGGCACGAACCCGTTTCGCGCACGCTTCGAGCACCGTTTCCCGGGAGTACCGGAGCGAGGCGTCTCCCGCGGCGTATGTGTCCAGAAACAGGTCGAGGCGACGGAACGTCTCCTCCAGCGAAAAGGGAGAACACTCCGACTCATCGCCGAGGGGTTCGGGAGGCATGACCGGAACAAACCGGTACACCGTATAACCGAGATCCCAGAGTCGGGAGCCCGGCGCGCACAGGTCAAAATCGATGAGAGCAGAAAACTCCTCCCCGCTGAACACACAGTTGTACGGCGCGAAATCGTTGTGGCAAATCACCTCTGTCCCGCCGTCCGCGGTAAAGTTCCAGACGGAACCGTCGGAGTCAAAGTCCACCGTCGCGTCGTGCCACTGCCGAATGCGCTGCGCAATGTCGCTGAGTGTGTCTTCGGACCAGATCCAGAAAGGCATTTCGTGGGGAACCGCTCCCGGCATAAAGGAAAGAACCTCGCGACCCCCTTCAATACCGAACGGTTCGGGAATCCAGGAGAGACCCTTCCCGCGAACATGTTGCAATATTCGATGAATGGTCGGCGTCCCGTCCGTTACCTGCCGGTACACCCGGTCGCCCTTCTTTACCGGCGCGTTCATATTGCCGCCGGAAAGGGTTTCTGTGGGAATGCTCGTCGCTTTGGTTTGATCATTTTGCTGCATTGAGAACTACTATACCATCGACTCCATCAATGCGAAATAGTACCCGGCTTCTTTTTTCACGTTCAGGTTATACCAGGCGTCAAGTGTTTCCGGTTTGAACACATCAACCAGGGCCAGAACCTCGCGGGAGAACTCGAGCGGGGCAAATCCTGAAGCGGTCACGAGCGAACCTGCAGTAACCGCCGGAGCATTCCGGTACAACGATTCACCCGCGTATCCCGGACACAGCATCTTCAAAACATCCAGCGCGTTGCTGGTATGCGCTACCCCATCCAGCGCCCCGACCGCGGCAAGACCAATTGTTGCCCCGCAGATAGCGGCGACTTTGCCACCTTCTGCAATACGTTCCTTCGCCGCGAGAAGTACCGGCCGTTGCGCTTCGTCCATCCAGGTGTCGGCTCCCGGAAGGAGCAGCAAATCCTCCGCCGTCATTTTCAATGAATCAATACTCACATCGGGAGTGAGCCTGATACCGCCCATGGTGGAAACCTCGTTGAGGGATGATCCGACAAGGACCGTCCTGACCGGACTGGTCCCTTTCCGGAAAAATCGCCCGGAGTTCAATTCGGCAAGCAGATACCCTGCTTCCCAATCCGCCATTGTGTCCAATACATACAGATATGTTTTCATGGTAGTTAGTGTACGTCACTATGGATGACACCTATTGTCAGTGTTTATTACTGCTATCAAAATTGTTGAAACCAAAAACAGATAAATAGCGATCACACTACAAGATGCCGGGCGACCCAACCGTTGCCCGGCTGACCCTTTTCGGGTACCACACCCGTCCGGAAGCACACCACCGG
>ENA-UOUL01000887-UOUL01000887.1-bioreactor-metagenome-genome-assembly--contig:-NODE-887-length-47203-cov-5.065208_pt1 | contig 47203 bp, 27 predicted proteins | sample MGYA00249838_ERZ747220 | MGnify/ENA primary metagenome ERZ747220 (study PRJEB28778, sample SAMN05720191) | bioreactor metagenome | isolation source: Anaerobic biogas reactor | place: USA:Washington... | reverse complement strand
GATCGTCTCGGCGAAGACGTCGTCGGGCAACTGAAGATAGGCCTCCACGTCCGCGGGGCTCTTGAGCAGGTGCTCAGTGGTCCAGATGGTATCGACATCGCGATCGCGGCGCGTCAGGGCCGTCATGACCCGGCCGGCAATTGTCAGCGTCGTTCGCGTTACTCGACAGCCCCGGTCGAGATACCGCTCGACGGCAAAGAACTCACTGCGAAGCTCTTCCGAAGCGGCCTGCGGCGAATCCCAGGCCTGATGCGACTGCGCTCGAACCGGACTTCGCATGCGGATCAGGTCAGTCCGCTCCTCGGCCAGCGCCAGCAGCGGCTGCCAGGATGGGTCGCGATAGATGTTGAACGGGTCGGGGTCGGACGGGTCCATCTTCAGGCCGCCGACCTCATAGAAGCTGACAGCCGGCCGATCTACGGCTCGGCCCTCCACCGTCGCCATCAGTCTCTCTCTCGACGTCATGCTCATCGCACCTGCCCGCGATCGTTGCCAGCGACTGTCCCTTCTGAATCGCCCGACAGTATATCAGAGATTCAGGCGATGCGTACCCTCCTTGTCGAAAGCACGCCGCTTCAGTGTGCATAGAGTAAGGGCCTGAGTTCCGTGACTGGAACCCAGGCCCGTATTGTCACGATCTTCAGTGAATCAGAGGATGGCTCAGCCGATTGCCTCGTCAATCCACCCGCACAGTTCCTTCACATCCGCCAGGGTGATGTCGCCCATGTGCGCGATACGGAAGGTCTTGTCCTTGAGCTGGCCGTAGCCGTTTCCAAACACAGTGTTGTGTTTCTCCTGAACGGCCTTGATCACGTCGGCCACGACGATCCCGCGCGTGTTCTTCACGGTGGTCAGCGTGTTGGAGGCGTATTTCTCCTCACAGAAGACCTCGAAGCTCTTTCGGGCCCAGCCCCGAACGAACTCGCCCATCTCCTTGTGCCGAGCCCAAACGTTCTCCATGCCCTCTTTCACGAGCTTCTCGCACTGGTAGTGCAGCGCCGCGATGTGCGGGATGCTCGGCGTCACAAGGGTCTGGTTTTTGGCGGCCGACTTGGCCCACTGCTGGAAATCGAAATAGTAGCCGCGATTGGGTACGTTCTTGCTCTTCTCCACGGCTCGGTTGCTGACGGCGGCGACGGTGAATCCCGGCGGCATGGCAAAGGCCTTCTGGACCGAAGCGAACCCCACGTCCCAACCCAGTTCGTCGAAGTGTACGGGCAGGCCGATCAGGCCGCTGACGGCGTCGACGAAGACCAGCACGTCAGGGTACTTGGCCTTCATCATCTTGCTGATCTCGTAGACGGGATTGGTTAGCCCCGTGCTCGTCTCGTTGTACACCAGTGTGATGGCGGCGTACTTGCCCGCCGCCAGCTTCGCATCGATCTGTTCAGCGGTAGTCGGCTGGCCCCACTCGACCTTCAGTCTCTCGACCTTGCGCCCGCACAGCTCGGCAACGTCTGCCCACTTGTCGCTGAAGGCGCCGCAACACGTGGCCAGAATCGTCTCGTCCGGCGCCACGCAGTTGCGGATGGCGGCCTCCCAGAGGCCTGAACCGCTGCACGTGCACAGGAAAACGTTCTGCTCCGTGAAGAGGATCTTCTTGAGCATCTCAACCGTCTCACCGTGAAGCTGAGCATACTCTTTGCCGCGATGGCCGAGTGTAGGCCGGGCAAGCTGCTGGAGGACATCGTCATCGACCTTGACGGGGCCGGGGATGAAAAGTCTCGGGGGGTTCTTCCAATCTGGCATGGGCGCGCTCCAAAGGATAAGTTTTAGAGTTTCTGAATCGTCAAACCGGTATACATTTTGGGGAAGAAATACGTCGTTTTGTGGGGCATACGCTCGCCGGTGTCGGTGACGGCGACGAGTTGCTGCATCTTCACGGGATTTGTGAAGAATGCGACCTGCTTTTGTGCCGTGTCGATGCGGGTGATGATCTCGCCGATGGCGTTGGGGACGTCCTTGACGTACTCGACGCAGTCGGGGTTGCCCATACGCTCCTCATCGATGCCCAGCAACTCCTCCAGGACGAGCTTCTGGAGCACCGAGACGTCGAGCGTCCGCCATGCTTCGCTCCTGTCGGGGGCGATGGCGGCCATGAGCTGCTTGTCTTTGAGGACGGCGATGTGGAACGCCCCACCCGCCATATAGATTCCGAATGCGACGCGATCGTTCTCGTGCAGGCTCTTCATTTCCGCCAGCATCTTCTGTCGGGCCAGGGCTTTGTCCTCGTCTTGTGGCGTGAATCGGAACTCAACGATGTCGAACTCGCCCTGGAGCTTCTGGAGAAACGTTTGCGGTGTGAAGCCCTCGATTCCCCCGGCGACGCGGTGCGTTGCCAGAACAACGAGACCTTCCTGCTTGAGGTTTGTGAACGCCATCATCTGATACGCGGCGGCGGGATTGCCGCTCTGACGCCAGTAGTTCAGTCCCGTGGTGTAGCGGTGGTGGCCGTCGGCGATGATGCAGCTCTTCTCGTCCATCATCTGGCGGACGGCCTCGATCTCTCCCTTGGCGGTGATGGCGAAGAGCCGATGTCGCACCTGTTGATCATCGACGAAATCGATCAGTGGTTTCTGAGCGGCGGCTTTCTGGATGATCCGATCTGCGGTACCCTGGGGGTCTTCGTAGAGCATGAAAACCAGGCCGAATCGGGCGGCGGTGGCCTTCTTAAGATTGAGGCGGTCGAGCATCGGTTTGGCGAACACCTGCTCGTGCGGCTTGACGGTCTTGCCGAAATCCTCAAGCTTGCCCAGAGCGATGAAGGTCAGACGCTCAAAGGCGACTCCGTCGATCTCAAAATCCTGAACGTAGCCGTAGATGGTCTCTCTCGCGTCTTGCTTAAGGGCGCCCTGCTGGATCCATTGCGTCAGGTACTCAGCGGCACGGGTGTACTGGTTGTGCTGCTCGTCGTCACAGGAGGTTGTCTTGCCGCGGGTGATACGGACGATGTTGTAGGGGCTCTTCTCGTACAACTGCCGCTGCTGATCGGCGTCGATCACATCATAGGGCGGAGCGATGCAGTCGCCGACATCGCCCACAACGTTGGCATCGAAGCGATACGCTCTAAACGGTTGGATTTCCATTGGCACCTTCTTGGCGGCCTCTCGAAACCGTGAATCTCCGGGCGTTCCACCCTCTCTCGGCCAAGGCCAGAATCTGGATCAATGAGGCTGGAAACCCCTCTCGGTGTTTCTCCATGCCTCCAAGCGTCGGCATCATAACCAGGCCGTCCGTCCTTTGTCAAGCAAGAACATTGTGCGTCAAGGTCCTAATGGCTTCCGGTCGTACCAAAGAGGTTGGATTTACTTCAAGCCGACATGATCCGCAGACGCCTCAATGTCCGTGTGAGCTTATTGGCTGCTGTATTGGGGCTTTCAGAGTTGTTACTGAAAGGATCAAATGAAAAGACTCAATCTATATGTCTGGTATGGCGTTGGATCAATATTGCACTTTTATGTTGTTTTCAAGACGAAGCCAGGTAGCGAACGTCGGTTTGTCGGCCTCGATGAGAATGACGCGGCCACCCCTGGGGAATCCCTCGCGGCCGTAGGCGCTGAACCCAGTGGCTCGGCCGTAGATCAGTCGAATACCGTGTAGGGTGGCCTCGTAGTCATTGACGTGGTCGTGGCCGACGAATGTGCCCTTGATGTCGCCGCATTCGAGCATGGCCGCGAAGAAGCCGGAGTTGATATCCGGACAGCACACGCTTTCGTATCGATAGCCAGCCAGGTTCGCATTGGCGGCCGTCAGCACATGGTCGTATTCCGGCAGGGGGATGTGGAAGAAGGCGAGTGCCGGGCAGGGGCGGCCGTCGTGTTGAGCTGTCAGCTCTCTTGAGGTTCGGTGGTACCAGTCGACCTGATCGGTGTGAATCCAGTCGTACTTGCCCAGCGATTTCTCGGGCGGGTAGGCATTCGAGTCGAGAAAGTAGAGAATCCACTTCGCCTCCTTTCCGTCGGCCGAATATACGGGTAAGGCGTAGTTGCCCACGCCGGTGATATCCTTTGGGCCGTGCTGCGAAACCGAATATGGCAGGGACACGATGACGTCCATTACGCCCCGGCGATCGCCGGTTCCCTCATCGTCGTGGTTGCCCAAGGTAACTGCCCAGGGGATGCGCCGCTCGACCATGGGCCGCGAGCACAACTCCATCGTCTCTCGCACCTGCTTGGCTCCTCCCAAAACGTCGCCGGTCAGCACGACGAGCTGCGGCTTCTCCGCATCGAGCACCTGGGCCATCAACGCGATGGTCTTGCTATCGTCCTTGTTGCCCTCCTTCAGATGCAGGTCGGTGAACTGGACGATTTTGAACTGCCCATTATCGTCAAACCTCAGTGGCGGTCTTGCCTGTGGACTCGATTTGGCACTATGCGACCCGACAACGAACAGGATGAGCAGCAAAACAACGGTCTTGACCGGCCAGTTCATAGGTATTCTTCCTTTGCGCAGAATTGGTCTTCTACGATGACGGCAACGCACCGCCTCCGACGTTCGGGCGTCCAGAATACCCTCCCTCCCTGCGCGGGTCAAACCAGAACCTCGCTGGATAGAGATGGTCCTCCCTATCCTTCGTCATCAGAATCGATGAGGACATATCCGGCGGGAATCTCGACGTGGCGGCGGGTCTGGCCGTTGTCGTTCCACCATCGGATCACGATGGGGCCGTCCGGCGTCAGAAGCTTGCCCTCGCACCAGTCCAGGCCCACGTCGGCGATCTTCAGTCGCACGGTTTTGTTCTGCGTATCGATGTGCCGAACACCGAGCAGATCGCGGTAGAGGCTGTGGGCCACGTGGGAGGCGAAGCCGTGATTGCAGCTTGCCTCGGAGCCGACGTTCTCCCACAGGGTCCCGGTCCGGTCGGCCATGTAGAGGTAATAATCGGCGAGTTCCTTGCGGATCTGGCCCGGCATTCCGTAGCGGCTGAGCAGCTCGAATCGCAGGTAATTGCCGATAAAGGCGTTGGCCGGATGGACCTCCGGGAAGGTACCGGTCGCCTTGCGCCGTGGGCCGAACTGATGGGCCAGCCGGTCCCAGAGTTCGCCGTGAGTCTGGGGCGTCGCCACGTCGAAGAAGAAGGCGAAATACTGGCAGACTTCGCTGCGATTACGAGTGACTTCGAGCCGGCCGTCTTTGCGCACGGCGTTATCGACGAAGAACTCGCCGTCGAAGGATTGCCGGCGGATCACCTCGCGGATCTGCTCAGCCTCATTGAGGAGGGCGGGCTCGTCGTACATCCGACCGGCGGCCGCCAGGGCCGCGGCGTACAGCATGTTGCTCGGATAACTGACATCCTGCACGAAGCTGTTGGCGGCCGACCACTCGACGAAGACCCAGCTTTCCAGCTTTTCCAGGAGGCCGTCGGCGTTCTTGAATCTCTGGAAGTACTCGTACAGGCCCTCCAGTCGGGGTCGCAGGGCGGCCACCAACTCGCGGTCGCCGCTGCGGGCCTGGTACTCTTCCAACTGAATGACGAACCAGAGCGCCCAGTTCGGGATGAAGACGCCGTCATAGTGATCGGCGGGATAGCACATCGGCAGCATGCCTTCCGGCAGGTGGTTGAAGCGCGGCGGCAGGAGGTAGTTTTCGTACATGTTCTTCTCGATGGTCGTGTTGCCGCACAGATCGAGTGCGACGCGGGCCGTGAAGAAGCTGTCGCACAGCCAGCCGGCCCGCTCACGTGACGGGCAGTCCATGAAGACGTCCACGGCGTTCTGTCGGAAGGTCTCGCGGGCGGCCTCGAAGATGCGGTTCAGGCCGGGGTCGCTGCACGCAAACCGGGCTTGGTCCGCCTCCGGATTGGCGTATTCCCGCAGGTACAGGCCCTCCACCCGACACTCGCCGGCCAGTGCGTTGAGCTCGAGATACCGCATCGTGTAGGGCTCGAACGACTCCAGTTGGTAGGTGCCGGGCTGCAGTTCGTAGCCGATGGCGTTGACGCAGCCGAGCCGCTTGAAATCGACGTCGTCCTGGCTCAGGATTTCATCGAATGTGATGTAGAGCGTGGTCGGCTCGACGCAGCGGACTTGCGCCCCGACAAACCCCGTGAGGTTCGTGCCGAGGTCGACGATGGAGAACGTATTCCGGCGCAGCACGATGGCCTCATTCGGCTGATAGGGCTTCTCGGCCTTGCTGGCGAACGCCGAGCGGATTTGCTGCAACTGGGTCGAGGGGACAACCTCCAGTTCGCCTTCGGGATACCCCTTGAGTTGCGGCCCGATATTGACCAGCGAGCGGTCCTTCCAAAGCCGTTCCACGCGCACATCCTGTTCGAGCGTGCCCTGTGCGAGGACGTGGCTCGGCTGGCGCTTAAGGAATTGCGGGTAGGCCACTCGGCGGACCAGGAGCTTGCGTGCAGCCTGAATGGAACGAGCGGCAGACTGGACTGCGGGGCGCTCCCACCAGCGGTCGTCGCCGGCGTGCAGGCGATAGTACTCGATGAAGGGTCGCTGAAAGCTGTATCGCTGCACCTTCTGCACGCGATGGGGCAGGACGGTAGCCTCGAAATCGGCGCCCGCGCCGGCGGTAGAGGCCAGCACTGTCCCGTCGGCGACGACCTCAGCCTGGATAAGAGCAGGTTCATCCAGCAGGTAGTAGCTGTTGGCGTTATAGCCGGCGACCTCGACCGCAAGGACGTTTCGCCCATGGGTTTTCGGCTGGAGCGGCCATTCATCGATGCGGCAGTGCCCGTGAGGGCCGCGAGCGGGACCGTGACCGATGAATCGCCCGTTGAGATAGACGCGGTAGAGCGATGAGGCGGTGATCCGCAGAATGGGCCGACCCGATTTCGGGGAGTCGAATTCGGTCCGAAACCCTGCGAACAGGTTCTTCTCCGTCTGCCGGTCCGCCACCCAGATGGGTCGGGCGGACACGAAGGACGCCTGATCGTCATCAGCTCGCACAGCTTCGGGAGAAGCCGAGGCGATTGCAACGCAAAGAACTCCAACAAACACCAGACTGCGAACCGATCCGAATCGCATTCTCATCGTCTGTCCCCTCGAATCACTCTTTCCATGCAAACTGATCCTACCGACCATCGGGATCGTCAGGCAATCATGCCACCGAATTGCAGCATTATACCGAAGGACCCCGTCGAATCGGAAGGCCGGAATGCACGGTAAAAAGGGAATGGTCGGCGATCTGGTTGTAGCCGGCGGGGAGCCCCGATAGAATGGTGGCAAGTGTGGCGTCCGTTGGCAGAAGGGAGTCCCGGTGTTCGTCGGGATTAAGGCCGGGGTCGCACGTGAAGAAGGAACCATCATTGTAGCGGGAGGATTGTCATGGAGATGCAGAGACAACCATCGGGATGCGCGTGCTGTGGATGGAGTCGGCGTCGGTTCCTGGCGGCCGGCTGCGGGGCCTGCCTCGGCGCGGCCGGTATCGTGACAGCCCCTCGCGTCGCTCATGCGGGTCAGAGCAGCGGCAAGATGCGAATCCGCATTGTCTACGCGTTGCACGCGCCGGTCCAGCCGGGCCCGGACTGGCCGAATGTCGGCTTCGATTTCCGTCCGGTGATGGAGCGAATCACGGGCACGTTGACGAGGCAATGTCCTGACCTCCAGTTCCTCGCGTCGATGGCGACCGGTCCGGAGCAGGCCCAGAAGATCCTCGATGACGACAAGGGCGCGATCGACGGCTACATCGTCTGCCAGTTGAATTGCTGGAACCGCGTCGTGCAGACCCTTGCGACCTCGGGAAAGCCAACGCTGTATGTCGATTTTCAGTACGCCGGCAGCGGTGGCTTTCTGGTTTATACGGCTGGGTTCCTGCGAAGCGGCACGGCCAACGTCGGGTTCGTATCGTCCTCGCGGATGGAAGATATGGTCAAGGCGGTCAAGTGTTTCGGCGTCGTCGGCAGAGGCGGCTCGCCCGCCGATTTCGTCGCCGCGACGGCACGCGTGCGGACCTCTGCGACGCCGCCGGTCGGCGACTTGTCCTGCAAGCCGGATGCCGTCCGGACGCTCTCGCCGGCTGCGTGTATCACGGCGATGAAGGCGTCGAAGATTCTCGCCGTGCGCGACCAGGAGTCGGGACCGGCCGAGTCGGTCTCCGGTATTCCTATGGAGCGCGTCTCGTTCGCCGAGGTCAATGAGGCCTGGAAGGCGGCCGACAAGGACGAATCCCTCGCTGTAGCTGATCGCTGGCAGCGGAACGCGACGGAGGTGATCGATGTCTCGCGCGAGACACTGGAGACCTCCGCGGCGATGTACCTCGGCATGAAGTCGGTGCTGAAGAAGCATGGAGCCAATGCGATCACGATCAACTGCCTGGGCGGCTTCTACGGCGGACACATCCACGCCTATCCATGCCTGGGATTCCACGAGCTGAACAATGAGGGACTGATCGGCGCCTGCGAATGCGACGTTCGTTCGACCGCGACGATGGTGATGCTGACCGCGTTGACACAGGGCCGGCCGGGATACATCTCCGATCCGGTCATCGACACGGCCAAGCGGCAGATCATCTACGCCCACTGTGTCGCCTCGAACAAGGTGTTCGGACCCAACGGAGCGACCAACCCGTTCGCGATCATGACACATTCGGAAGACCGTCAGGGCGCATCGGTGCGTTCCGTGCTGCCGATCGGGTATATGACGACGACTGTTGAGATGGAACAATCGCGCAAGGAAATCCTCTTCCATCAGGGCAAAGCGGTTCAGAACGACCCGGACGACCGGGCGTGCCGGACCAAGCTTGCCGTCGAACCGGTGGGGGACATCGAGAAGCTGTTTACCCAATGGGACCAGTGGAGCTGGCATCGAGTCACCTGCTACGGCGATCTGAAGGAACCGATCTTCGCACTGGCCGATGCGATGGGCTACAAGGTGGTCGAAGAAGCGTAATATCTTTGTTGGACGGTGTTCACCGCAGGCAGGAGCCGCTCATCTATAGCTCGGCCGACGTCAGCCCTTCCTGAATGGCGTACTTTGTGAGCTGTGCGACGTTGTCGATGTCCAGCTTCGACATCAGACGGAGACGATGGCCTTCAACGGTCTTGGGGCTGATGTGCAGATGCAGTGCAATCTGCTTGGTTGTGTTGCCCTCGGCCATGAGCTGAAGCACCTCCCTCTCGCGCTGAGACAAGACGGAGAATGCCGATTTTTCGGCCTCCGCCGGCTGACGCACGTAGCTGTCGACGACGATGTCGGTGATGGCCGGGCTCAGGTAGATCCTGCCGGACATGATGGTCTGCAGAGCGGTCGTCAGTTCCTCCAGCGCGCAGTCCTTGAGCAGATAGCCCGAAGCGCCCGCCTTGAGCATCGCCACCACGAATTTTCGACCCGAGTGCATAGATAGCGCCAGGACCTTGATTTCGGGGTTCTCACGCAGGATCTGTTGGGTCGCGTCGATTCCATTGAGATCGGGCATGCCCACGTCCATCACGATGATATCCGGGGACAGCTCTCTGGCCAACTCCACCGTGGCATGTCCGTTCTGAGCCTGGGCGACGACCTCGACATCACTTTCCTGCTGAAGTAATCTGGTTAGTCCATGGCGGACGATGGTATGGTCGTCGGCGACGATGATCCGGATGCTCATCTTCTCGCGCTCCTATTGGGGGCTGCTGTTCTCCAGAGGCGCCCGCAGCACCACTTTCGTTCCCTTTGTTCGAGTCGACTGAATATACATCGTTCCGCCCATGTGTGTCAACCGTTCTCGGATGCTGAAGAGCCCGAATCCTTCGGTTCGGTGCGGCGAGCGGTCTTCAAGGTCCGATGTGTTGAAGCCGATGCCGTCGTCTTCCACCGTGATTTGGATTTCGTCGTCGATTCTGTCCACGGTGACGCCCACGATCCGGGCGTGGGCATGCTTGGCGGCGTTGACCAGGAGTTCGCGGACCGACCGGTAGAGCAACGTCTTCATCTGGTCGCTCAGTGGCTTGGGATCGTCGGCATCGTGGAGGGTACATTCGATCTGTCGTTCATGGCCGAATCGCTGCGTCAGCTCCTCCAGTGCGGACTCCAGGCCGAGCGTATACAGTTCCGGTGGACTGATCTCAAACGTCAGCGTCCGCGTTTGCTGGATCGCCTCGTTGACCTGCTCGCGGATATGATGCACGATCTGTGCGAGATCGGCGGGCAGTTCGGCGCGACGCAACTCGCCTATCTCGATCTTGATGAACGCCAGGATCTGGCCGACGGAGTCATGCAGTTCCATGGCAATGGCGCGTCGCTCCTGGTCTTCGACGCGGAGCAGTTGGGCGGTCAGGGCCCGGAGCTGCCCCTGATCGGCCAGGATCTTCTCTTCGGCCCTCTTGGCGTCGGTGACGTCCTTGAGGGAGAAGACCAGAGATTCGACCTCGCCGTCTGCGTCCAGCATGGGCACCAGTGTCCAGTCCCAATACGTCACGCCCCACTCCGGATGATCTTCAAAGCGGAAGGGTTTTGCCAGGGCCTGGTAGGTCGTCTTCGTTCTGACGGCCTCCTCGAAGATCTGCTGAAGATCCGGGTCGGGGTAGAGCTCGAAATGATTGTGTCCTTTGAATTCGGAGATGGCCCGGCCGCAACTGTCCGCGTAGGCCTGATTGACTCGGATGAAGTTGAATCGGCGATCCAGAATGACCAGTGGTGTAATCGAGTGGTGGAAGAAGGCCTCGAGCGTCTTTGACTGTGCCGCCAGCTCTTGTTCGATCCGTATGCGCGCCTGCGCTTCGTTCCGAAGGGTCTCCACCGTCTGCGACAACTCGGCGGTGCGCTGCCGAACTCTGGCTTCCAGATCGTCGTGGGCCTCCTGAAGATCGATCTGTCGCTGTTTCAACTCCCGATAGAGTAGATTGTACGGCTCGCGCAGGCCGATTTCGATCAGGGCTTTGTAGACGAAGTAGAACGCGACAATCTTGAGCAGATGGCCGACGACATTGGTCCCTTCGTACGGACTCGTGTACCGGGTGAACATGAACTCGGACACCATCGTCACGAGAATCGAGAAGCTGATGTACCTGAGGACCCTTGGATCGAAGGCGGCACGATTCAGAAACAACGCGAGCAAAGCGGCCAGGAGAATGCCGATGATGATGAACTCGCTGATCTCCTTAAACGGTGCCAGCCGGTTGCCGATGTCGTCGTAGCAGGCCGGGAAGAGTCCCGAGAAGACCGACAGCAAGATGAGACACGAAAGCACCGCATAGGCCAGAAGAACCCATCCGATGTTGTATCGACGTCGAACGAAGATCGGGGCGATCAGAAACGACAGGCTCTCGATATACCGTGCGACGATCCAGAGCTGTGTCGGCAGATTGGCTCCGTGATCGGGAAAGACCCCCATCCCCTTGTACGCCAGCGTGTGGATCAGGTCGAGCGCGCCGACGAAGAGAAACGCCGCACCGAGAAAGAGCATATAGCCGTTCTGCACGAACTTCCGGCTGTTCCAGACGATCAGGAAGATGGCGAACGCGACGCTGACGCTGGCGATCTCGACCACACCGTGAAAAAGCAGAAACCCATACCGACTGAGCACGTAGAGAGCGCCGAGAACCGTCGCCCAGCAAATCAGGCCAAGGACTATCCGGCGGATCGACGTACGATGGTCGTGCATGGGAACGTATGCTATGCGGGTTGTGCTCGGCTCCGAATAGGGAATTTCCCTATTTCTCCGGGCCCGGCCGTGACCCGTCAGGAGTTTATCCGCCACCGGCGTCAGCGGGCAAACGTCACTGCCGGTCGAGCCGTTCGTAGATTCGAGCGATCTGGCGGAGCAGGGTCTCAAGTTCGGTGTAGTACTGCGCTTCGGGAAGGTCGCCCTTGGTGTCGCGCAGTTTCATCACTTCGAGCTCGAGCCGGTCACGCTCGGCACGCAAGTCCGGCGGCATGGCGGCCTCGATATCGCTACGAATCAGATGAAGCTGATGGGCTCGGTAGCCGTCCAGCAGGGGCGAATCATGATTCGCCCGGCCGGTCGCCTGGCGGACGGGGCGGATGCCTCGGAACCAGTCGGCCGGTGTGCCCAGGCCGTCGCCGTCATCGTCGAGCAGCGCGTGCTCGGTCGCCAGCCATCCTTGCCCCTGATAGAACGCCTGCGTGCGATGGGAGGCCGTCAGGAAGGCTTCGAGCAGCGAGACCTGGCCGTCCTTGTCGAGATCGGCCGCAGGCTCCGCCATCGCCTCGGCCAGATACTGGCCGAAACGCGTGTAGTTCTGCTCGAAGCCGCTCTTGGTGGCGGTGACGATCACCCGTCCCGGAGCGGACAGCGCCGTGAGAAACGGGGCGCTGGCGGAAGCCGTATTGATCAGGGCAACGGGCCTCTGGATCGGGGCCAGCCATTCGACCAGGTCGTCCGTCGTCAGGTCCGGCCCGCGCAGATTGAATCGAGCCGTCCTACCGTCGTACGTCCCGTGTCCGATCAGGACCAGCCACAGCGGTCCATCGCCTTGCGATTCCGCAGCCAGCAACTCTCTGAGACGCATGCGATCGGATACGTCGTCCGACCCGTTCAGGCCGATACAATGGAACCGCCCGCCCCCTTCGGAGCAGGCCGTCTTCCAGAGATCGCTCCATTGGGCGAACTGCTCCAGATACTCAGGCATTCCAGGGGCCCCGACCACAACGATCACGCTTTGCGCGGGCACTGCATCACGAGCCGTCGAGGTGATCGCACTGAGGGCCAGCACACCGGCCAGGAATGTCACAAGCCCGTTCATGGCATTCCTTTCCAGCGGCGAAGCGTCCATTCGACGGCCAGACAGAGCACGACGAGAAGGAAGACAGCCGGCAGGACTCCCTGCAGGTCCCACAACGGCCGGACCCAGAACTCACTGATCGGCGCTTCCCGGTTTGGCAGACTGCGGGCAAAGCGTTCCAGTTCGTCGATCTCCACAACCCGCCCCCCGGTCTGGCGGGCAATCTGCTCCAGCAGAGGCCGGTTGGCCTTGATCGAGCGAAACTCGCGGGCCTCGAGATCGATGGCCCAGCCCGCTTGGGCATGGCCGATCTGCGCCCCGCGTGAATCGCTGACGACCGCCCGGGCACGGTACCCGCCGCTGACGCGCGGGACATACGCGCTCTCGAACAGGCCGCTTTCGCCGGCTGCCGGAGTCGCCGTCAGACGGAGCGTCTGTCCCTGCGGCTGGTCCACCTCAACGGCCACCGAGACGTTGTCCATGGGCTCGAAGCTCTCATCACGCACACGAACCCGAAGCCGCATGGCATCGTTGGCCCCATCGGGCATGTCGGAAGACTCCAGCGTAATCGGTCCGGGCACGTCCGCCACCAGCCATCGCAGCGTCTGCCGCCAGAACTTGTCCATGTCTTCGCGCGCTTCGGGGCTCTGCATGCCCCACCGCCAGATGTCACCGACCGTCAGTGCGGCGCTGCGTCCATGTCCTACGCGCTGTGCGATCAAGGCGGGCAGCCCCTCCTCGCTGTCGCCCCCAATCGTCACGACGGTTCGCGCTGCGGCCTTGGTCGAACGGACGCGATTGAGCACGCGAAAGTCGGGCATCTGCGTGAGGCGCTCGCGCTCCGCCTGTTCGTTGTCATACAGCCGGGTCCAGGGTTCCAGCCAGCCATCGCGCGTCAGGGCCATGCGAATCGTTGGGATGGTGACGTTCTCAGGCATTCGGTCGAGGTACACCGGTAGAATGCTGCCGATCGGCGTGCGGTCGAAGCCGCCTTCCCGGAAGGCATCTTTGCCCCCCAGCATGAAGAACCCGCCGCCGCGCTCCGTAACGAATCGGTGTAGCAGGTCCATCTGGTCGTGCGTGAAGAACGCCGCCTCGATGTCGTCCAGGATCACAGCGTGATAGCCGAACAGCAACTCTGCTGTCTTCGGAAATCCCTCCTGAAGCTCGGCCGCATCGCGCGTGTTCAAGCGGACAAGCACTGGCTGGTCGTACTGCTCCGTCTCCTCCCGATCCTGGTTGTCGAAACCGCGATAGAGCGGATTGCTCTGCTCGCCCGAGCGCCCGCGCCAGTCGTATTTCGGCTCGCGCCGCGCCACACGGATCAGACCGACCATCTGCACCTGATCGTCCTCACTGACGGCCCGCTGAAGGAACTTGTACTCCCAGTTCGGCCGACCGGCCACATACAGGATTCGATACGGGCCTTCACCGCGATCCACGACGACGGTCCATGCGTTGTTGGCGAGTGTCGCTTCGGAATGGGACGCCGTCGGATCGGAAGCGTCGTCCGTGAGCACTCGGGCCACACGGACCTGATAGAACAGAATGCCCGCTCTGCTCGGACGAACGCGAAAGCGAAATGCCTGCCTCTCGTCGTTTTTGCTCGCCTTCCAGGTCTGGCGTTCGACCAGGCCACCCGACTCGTCGGTCAGCTCGACGGCGACAGTCTGCCCGGCAAATCCGGCGGCCTCGATGTCGGCCTGCACGATGACGGGGGCATCCTCGAACGCTGTCTGACTGACCGAAACGTTGGCCACCGAGAGGTCTTTGCCGGCTCGATCTCGGCCGATGACGACAGGATAGACCGGCGGCGAGCCCGACGGATCGGCTGATGGGGCAAGCCCATCGGTGGCGTTGCCGTCGGTCATCAGCAGCACGCCGGCAAGCGGGCGGTCCCGGTATCGCTCGGCGACCGCTTGCAGAGCGGCGCCGATTGTGGAAGCAGTGCCTTCGAAGGTCAGCTCCGAGAAATCCGAGGTGCGGCGCAGCCGGGAATCGCAAGTGTACATCCGAAGCTGGAAGCTGTCGGCCAGGGCCGCCAGCCAATCGGCCCTCGTGACATCCAGAGCGTCGCGAAGGATTTCGCCGCGCGTTCGGTCCGAGCCGGGGTCCCGGATGTTCATGCTGGTGCTGTTGTCGGCGATCACGACGAACAGATTGGCGCCGGATTTGGCGCGCCGACCACTCCAAAGCGGTTCGATCAGACACGTCGTCAGGACGAAGATGCCCAGCAGCTTTGCGACGAAGGCGATTCTCCCCGCCGGGTCGTTGCGCGGACTGCGCCGGTACGTCCAGACCAGCAGCCCCGTCGCCGCCAGCGCCAGAATCGCCGCCGGCCAGACCCAGACCGTCTGCGGGATGGTGACCGTCGCCAACAGTCTCATCGCGCCTCCCCCCCGAGGTTCTCGAAGTAGGTGCGGACCAGTTCGCGAAACTTCTCGGGCACCGGGTCGCGGTCGAGGGGGACCAGGGCCTTGTCCGACTCAAGCTGCGCGAGCCTGTCAGCGAGCCGCTCTCGCAGTTCGGCAAGAGGCTTCATGATCTGACGGGCCACAAGGTCCCACTGCGGCTCTTTGCCATGGCGCACGAATTCAGTCCGCACGGTGCGCGCTCGGTCCCGGACCCGGGCCACGTCCTCGCGGAGGTCGCGCTCGGTCAGCATCTCCTCCACATCGCGGAGTCGGTCGGACCACTGGCGATAGTCGCCGCCGGTGAGCGGTCCCCGGGCCTCGTCGCTCCGCCGGTCGGACGACTCGCCTGCCCGCGCGGTCCTGGCGTCTTCGTCCTGCGGGCGCTCTGCATCACGCGGCGCGCCCGGCTGCCGTCCTGTCTCCTCGTCGCTGGCCGGATCGGCCTGGGACGGTCTCCCCGCACGAGCGGTCTCCTCGCTAACCTGCTCGATCAGTTCATCGAGTTGCTGCCGGGCCAGCCGCAGTGATTCGGCCTCGTCGCCCAGCACGCCCTCAGCGGCCTCTTCGACGCCTTCGCGAAGCTCGCGGATTCCCCTGGCCGCCCGTCTCTCGATCTCCTGGGCCTCGGGCAGGAAATTTCGCTCTAGCAACTGGCCCGTGGCTTCGAGGGCCCGGTCAAGATTCTCCGTGCTGGCCTGGCGAAGCGTGTCATAAAGTCTGCGCGAAAGGACCGGTTCGGCGACCTCCGCCTGATCGCTCACGTCTCTCATCTGCTCGATCAACTCTTCGATCTCTCTTCGCTGTTGCTGAACCTGCTCGGTCAAGCCGCCATCGGCTGTATCGCCGTCGGCGAGCGTCCTGCGGCCCGAGTCCTGTTGCTGCTCCATCTGCTCGGCAATCCGGTCCTGCCGCTGGTCAAGCTGCTGGGCGCGATCGCGCATGTCGCGCATCTCCTCGGAGAACCGACTCGATGTGTTGCGGCGAAACTCATCGCGCATCTCTTCGAGTTGCCGCTGAGCACGGGTGGCTGATGTAATGGCCTGTGAGACCCTGCCTTCTTCAAGCTCCTGAGCCGACTGTTGGATCTGTGAGCGCGAATCGTCGAGTTGCTGCCGAGTGTCGGCCATTCGTTGGCGGTTCTGCGACTGGTCCATCCTGGCCTGAAGCTCGTCCACGTCGCGCAGGGCTTCGAGTTGCTCGTCCCGCAAACGCCTGAGCTCCCGGAGGATTTCCTGCTGCTCCTGCTCGTTGCGGGCCTGCCGCAGTGCGGCCTCGGCCTCTCGCAGCCGCTCGCTCATGTCGTTCTGTCGCCGGGCAAGATCGCCAAGCCGATTGAGCACCTGAAGGTCTTCCCGCTGGGCCGTCTGCCGTTGCGATTGGGCGCGACGTTCGGTTTCGTAGCGGTTTTCCTGCTCGGTCAGTTGCAGTTGCTGCAACTGCTGCTGGGAGCGGGCCGAACCGGGATCACTGCCACGATCGGAGTCTTGTCCTCGTGCAACCTGATGTTCGCGCTGTCTGAGCTTGAGCAGTTCCTGGTAGGCCGCCTGCTCGGCATCCAGTGCGTCGAGTAGGGACGAGGCATGCTTTGCCCCTGCCAGGGTCAGATGATTCACGGCGTCGGTCATGTGCTCGGCGGCTGCCTGGAGGGCCTGGCCGGCGGAGGGGTCTTCCGCTTCGGCCAGTGCCGATTGGGCTCGCTCTAACGCATCGGCCTGTGACTGGCGAACGACATCGAGATCGTCGGCGCGGTCGCCGAGGTTGCCGGAGAGGTCGGTCTGCTGCTTGATGTTCCAGGTGGCGATGATGATCTGCTTCTGCATCTGGATCAGTTCTTCTGTCTGGCGGCCCTGCTGTTGCCCGTCCTGATTCTGCTGCTGTTGCCGGCTTTGTCGGTCCTGGAACGACTGGTTTTCAATGAAGACCTCATCGAAGGGACGAATCTCAGCGAAGTAGATGTCGCTGGCGGTCCGGCGAGGGTTGCCATCCGGCCCCACGTCGTCGGCCCAGAAGTAGTATGTCAGCAGTTGATCGGGCACGGCCCCCAACTCTTCGAGGGCCAGCAGGTACTGAATCGTCCCGCTGGGCGAGAGCGAGGAGTTGCCCAGCGCGATCTCGCGGCTCTGCACGCCGGCAAGAGCGTATGTCAGTCCGAAATTGGTCACGCTGTAATCGTCGGAGACCTCCGCCTGAAGGTCCAGCTCTTCGAGAGCAGACGCGGCAACATCACGATTGGGGAACACCGGCTTGACGTCCGGCAGCAGGTTCTTGTGGACGTCGATCGCAAAGCGCGGAGGGAACTCGTTTTCCAGACCCTGGGCATCGGCTACAAGCAGTTCGTAGCGTTCGCTGTTCTCGGCCGTGAAAGACGTTGTCAGAATGTTCGGAACCTCGGCGTCAACGCTCAGAGCCAGGGCAATGCCTGTCCGGGGAGCCAGACGCGCCGTCGCAACCGGTTTGTTCAACGTGAACGTCAGCGTGATGTGCGATCCCTCGACCACGCTGATCTGGCGCGTGTCATGGATGGTCTTCTCGGGCAGGTTCGTATAGGCCGGGAAGACGATCTTCGCGTCGGCACGCACCAGTCGCGGGCGGTCATGGACGTGGATCTTGTAGTTGCCGCTTCGCCGGCCGTCGTATTCGACGTGATAGAGCAGGTCGGATCGAACGTCCTGAATGACGCCACCGAACACGGCGTCATCCACACTTCGAGTCAGCAGAACCCGTTGTTGTGCCTGTCCGGCCGCACCGTAAGAGAGGCTGACGTCCGACGGAACCTGTCCGTCGAATCGTGCGACGATCACCACGGGACTTCCGGCCTCGACGGTGGTGTCGCCCGGCGTGATCGTCACGTCGTAGCCTCTGGACGCCAGGATACTGGGGCGGCCCTGCGGCAGCAAAGACATCGAGGGCAGCATCTGCGAGAACACAGCGACCAGGAGCAACAGGGCCGCAATCCAACTTGCGTGGGCCAGCGCCACGGTCCTTGGCGGAGTGCTTTCGAGCCAGTCATGGTTCGTCGCATGAACGACGGCCTCCCTGAGCACCTGCGTCTGGAGGTAGCCCAGTCGGCCGCCCGGACTCTGTGGCTTCTGCTCGATGGCGGCTAACAGGAGGGCCCTGAGATCGGGGTGGTGCCGTTCGATGTCCCGCGCGATGGCCTGGTAGTCGGGTCCGACACGCTCGCATCGCCAGAAGGCGATGATCGTCGCCACAACGACGGCAATACCCCACAGAACCAGGGCAAAGGGCAGTCTCCAGCCCCAGAGCCAGGCGGCGCCAATCAGCACCAGTCCTATGAGGGCGGTGATGAGCCAGTGGAGCGACAGACGCCGTGCGAGGTCGAGACGTCTTCGGCGCGTCACGATCGGTTCGAGTTGTCTACGAAGCGAATGCTCGATCATGGCTGAGCCCCCTGAGACTCTGTCGCCGGTCGGGTCAGCCGGCCCGCCAGCCAAATCTCCATCAGCAGCACAACCGAAGCGGCAACCAACACCCACCGCCAGAGCTTCTGCCGGCTTTCGGTTTCCACCAACCCTCTGTGAATCGTGGTCTTCGCAACCTGTCCGATGGCAGCCGGCCCCGGCGTCTTCATGGAGAGCCCCAGCCTCTCCAGATTCTCGAAGGGCATCGGATCGGTCCGGCTCTCTGAGACGGCCACGTTGACCGCAAACCACGTTGTCTCGCCGGCGGATTCGACGCCATAGATCCCGGGCAAGTCCGTCTGGATGAACGTATCGACGCCGGCGTCAAGGGCAACCGCCGCGCCGTCGGGTTTCCGAACTCGTGCGTCTCTTTGCGGGCCGGCCGGACCGGTCACAGGCACCGGATCGCCGACAACGTACTGTGCCTGCGTCCCCATTCGGACGCCGCCGTATTCGAGGATGCTATAGAGCAGCGGAACGAACTTCGACGAGAGGGCCAGATCGCTGTCGGCCGGATGCCAGCCGCCGGTGAAGACAAGCAACGCCCCTGAGCCGACCGGCACTTCAAACCACGCCGGATCGTTGCTGTCGTACCAGGCCAGAACGCGGGCATTGGCCAGGCCGGCGAGATCGACGCGACGATGTCGCCAGAAGTGGACCTTGGTGAAGTCGCCGAAGCGCGGATCGGAGAAGGCCGACAGCACAGGATGGGCGAACTCCATTCGTCCGAGCATCGCGTATCGATCGGTGTCCGCCTCCTGCAATTCGATGCGGCCGCTGCCTGTCAGGGCCGACAGCATTGTAGCGGCCTGAGCCGAAGGCATGACCAGAAGGATGGTTCCACCGGTTTCGATGTGTCGTCGAAGGATCGCGAGGTCTTCCGCACCGGTCACGTCGGTTGTGACGATCAGATGCGCCGTCACAACTTCGTCCACACGCAGTGCCCCATCGCTCCGGCGACTCGTCACGCGGGCATGGAGTGCGCTCGTGACACCGAATGCTTGACGCAGGTAGAACAGCATGCCCTGCGGGTCGTTAGGGTCGTCGCGGCCGATGTAGAGAATGTCAATCGGCTGTTGCAGACGCGGCGCGATGTGGAGCGTGTTGTCGAAGTCGTGATCGTCGCCGGTCAGGATGAGGTGATGGATGGCCGAAGGGTCGGACGGCGGTGGGACCTGGACGACGTGACTTGTGCCCGGCGGCACGTAGATCTCCGTCCTTGCGTCATGGGCGTCCCACTGCAATTGGAACTGCTCGGTGGTCGCTTCGGACGAGTTGCTCACACGAATGCGGAAGGCCTCGTTGCCGTCCGGGCTTGCCAGACGATCGCGCTCGGCCACCCATTCCAAGGTGGCGTTGGTCAAGCCACGCGGGTCAACGAGGCGGACGACCAGTTCCGTTGTAGCGGGCCATTCGTACGTGTGAAGCGCATCGAGGCGACTTCCCTGTTGCATGTCGCCGATCAGCACGATCTGTCGCGGTCCAACCGGCTGCTGGTCGTCGTGGACTTCGTCGTCCTCGACGGCTTCGGCCGCGGCCACGAGGGCCCGGCCCAAGTCGGTTGCCGCCCAGCCTGGTGACAAATCCGAAAGGCAGTCCATCACCGCCGCAGCGCGTTGCGACACGTCCAGACCGGCCCACTGCTCGAAGCCGATCTGTATGCGCGCACTTCGGTCGAAAGTCATCAGGCACAGGCGATCCATCGGTTCGACATCGCGCAGCACCGAGCGGACTTCGTCGATGGCCTGGCCCCAGAGTCCGATGCGGCGCATCGAGGCGCTGGTGTCGACGAGCAGAACGACCCGCCGGCCCGCGCGCACGACGGTCTCAGGTTCCTGCCGGGAGAGCAGAGGGCGGGCGAACGCCACCGCCAGAAGGATCAGCAGCAGGCAGCGCAGGATCAGCAGCGGCAGATTCTCCACCCGGCTGCGATTCCGCAGACGCGGCGCCGTCGTCCGCACGAACATCAGCGAACTGAACGTCACACGCTTCCGCGTATGGCGGCGGATCATGTGCAGGACGATAGGCACGCCGATCGCGGCGATCCCGGCCAGGAGCAGTGGATAGAGAAAACTCATGTCATCCTCCCGGCGCGGGAGCCCTGGGCCCGTCGGACCTGTTGCTTGTGGCGGCGCATCCGGTCCTGCAGGAACTCCAGCAGGGCCAGGTCGAACGGACGGTCCGTTGCGAACAGATGGTAATCGATCCCCAGACGCCGGCACGCGGTTCGGGCCTTGTCGAGATGCGCCTCGAGCATGCGCTTATACCCCTTCTGCGCGGCGGGTGGATCGACGTACATGTCACGACCCGATTCGAGGTCGCGGAAGAGGGCGGGCGCGTCGAAGTCGAAGTTCAACTCGGCTGGGTCGAGAACCTGGAATACGACGACGTCGTGGCCGCCGGCCGACAGATAGCCCAGATCGGATTCGAGCCAGTCGATCGAGGTCAGCAGGTCGGAGACCAATACGATCAGTCCTCGCTTGGTCAGCATCCGGGCCAGGCGCTGCAGTGGCGGCCCCAGATCGGTGGCGCGGCCCTGCGGGTCCGCCTCGAGCGCCGCCATCAGGCGGCGCAGATAGCTGGGCCGGTTGCGGGGTGGCATGTACTGTGTAATCCGGTCGTCGAACGTCGCCAGACCGACGGCGTCGCCTTGCCGGAAGAGGAAGTGGGCCAGCGTCGCGGCCAGGGTGCCGGCGTATTGGCTCTTGGTGTAGCCAACGGACCCATACCCCATCGAGCGGCTGTGGTCGATCAGCAGGTGACAGCGCAGGTTGGTCTCGTCCTCGAACTTCTTGATGTAGAACCGGTCGCTTCGCGCGTAGACCCGCCAATCGACGTAGCGCGGATCGTCGCCGGCGCTGTACTGGCGATACTCGGTGAACTCGGCGGAGAAGCCGTGATAGGGACTTCGGTGGATGCCTCGAAGGAACCCCTGGACGACACCCTTGGCGCGCAGCTCCATCGACCGGATCTTCATCAATGCGGCCGGATCGATCATCCCGCTCGTCGTGCGGGACTCGAATGGAGTCGGCGCTTCCGTCATTTGCTGCTTTCCTTGACTGATTTCAGAAGGCGGTCGATCAGATTGTCCGTCGTGACGCCCTCGGCCTCGGCGCGGTAGTTGATCAGCACACGATGGCGAAGCACCGGATGGGCCAGCGCCCGGATGTCCTCGAACGTCACGTGCGCCCGCCCGTAGAGCAGCGCCCGCGCCTTGCCCCCGAGCACCATGTACTGCGAAGCCCGCAGCCCGGCGCCCCACGTGACCCATTCGTTGACGAAGTCGAGCGGGTTGTCGGGACTCGGCCGCGATGCAGCCGCGATGCGTACGCCGTAACGCACCACGTCCTCGGCGATGGGCACCCGCCGCACGACGCTGTGGAACCGCACCAGATCGTCCCCAGTAAAGAGCGGCTCAATCGGTTCACTCTCGGTTGTCGTGGTCTGGCGCACGGCGGCGACTTCATCATCCTCTGAAAGGTATCCGACCCAGATATTGAACATGAATCGGTCGAGCTGCGCCTCGGGCAACGGATAGGTGCCCTCCATCTCGATCGGGTTCTGAGTCGCGAAGACGAAGAACGGCTCGCTCAGCGCGTGGCTGATGCCCGCCGCCGTGACATGGTGCTCCTGCATGGCCTCCAGCAGGGCGGCCTGTGTCTTGGGCGGCGTGCGATTGATCTCGTCGGCGAGGATCATGTTTGCGAAGATCGGGCCCCGGACGAACGTCATGGTCCGTTCGTGGTCGGTCTGCTGGAGGATCTCGGTGCCCGTGATGTCGGCGGGCATCAGGTCGGGTGTGAACTGGATGCGCTGGAATTTCAGATGGAACAGTTGCGAGAGCGACTTGATCAAAAGCGTCTTGGCCAGGCCCGGCGCGCCCGTGAGCAGGCAATGCCCGCCGGCCAGCACCGCGACGATCAGTTGCTCGATGACCTCTTCCTGGCCAATCACGGCTTTGGCCAGTTCGGCCCCCATCCGTTGGCGAGCTTCCTTGATCTGCTCAACCGCTTCCCGCTCCGATTCGTACGTCTGCGTCGTCAAGGCCATTGTCCTTTCATATAGGTCTCATTCGCCCCATGCGTCCCATCGGACCTATAGGACTCATGGGACGAATAAGGTCGCACCGGCCAATTCAGCGCGTCATCGCATAGAACACGATGTTGATCCCCATTGGATAGGCCTTCTTCTCCGAAAATTCCCTGAAGTACCATTCGTCTTCGCCTTCGCGCTCCCAGCCGTCGCCCAGGTCGGTGTTGTGGCAGATGATCGCCATCATCCGTCCCTTGTCGTCGTAAAGGGCCTTGAAGTGCGGCTCGCGGGCGTCCTCACGCTCCCAGGTGATGCCGTAGGGTCGGCCGCGAAGCGCCGCGTCGATGCTGGGAACCTGAGGCTTCTCCTTCAACTCGAACACGGCGCAAAAGATCGGATGACTCAGCGGCAGCTCGACCGGCTCGCGGTCGGGGAAAACCCGCTTGATCTCATAGTAGAAGTTGTACCACTCGGCCTCGCCCCAGAAATCATCGACCATCAGGAACCCGCCGTTGAGCAGGTACTGTCGCAAGGCCACGACCTCCTCTTCGGTGAACACCAGGTCGCCGGGCTCAACGATGTAGATGAACGGATGGTTGAACAGTTCCGGGTCGGTCAGTTCGAGGATCAGGCCGTCCGGATTGACCTCCAGCGATGTCAATTGCTGGAGACGATAGGAGAAGTTCAGGTCGCTGTCGGGGTAATCGGTGGCCCATCGCCCCCCTCCACGTCCGAAGCCTCTCCGGCCGCGACCGGGCCCGAATCCTGGGCCGAATCCACCGCCTCCATACCCGGAGGAGTATTGAATCCGCACGAAGGTGAACACATCGTGGGCAAATTCCTTGTCCGGCTGCCAGTCGGGCACGCCCCGGCGATCGTAATACCGCTGGGCGAACACCAGCGTCCCGCCGACAGCCGAGACGACCAGTAGCGCGAGAACCCATCGTGTCCTGGTCATTGCGCACCTCCCTGATCTGTCGAAGACGATGTGTCTTGCGCGTCGTCGAGCAGTTCCAGAAGCAATCGATGTCCCTCTCGAAAGCGCGGGGCATCGGCGAGGGCCTCGAGGATGTGGCGTCTGGCGTCGCTCGGCGCTTCCCGGCGAAGCAGTCGAGCCAGTCGATAGTGAACCTCGACGGGATCGGTCGGGTCCAGCAGGAGCAGTCGGCGATAGGCATCGACGGCCCGTTCGCCCCGATCGAGTTCTTCCGCAGCTCGCCCGAGCGACTCGTAGACCTTGGCCAGCATGGGATAGACGGCCAGATATCGTTCGGCGTTTTCGACGACCTGGTCCCATGCTTTTTGTTCCGTCGTGATTTCCATCAGCCGCGTATAGGCATCGGCCGCATCAGAAGACATCTCCGCCAGCCTGCTCAGCACGTCGCGTTCCCGCTCGGTCTCGCCAAGCGCGCGATGCACAGCCGCCATGAGCCCATATGCGCTGCCCTCACCGACGTACTCGGGATAAAGGTCGATCAGCTTTTCGAGCGGCTTCTTCGCCTCTTCCCATCGCTGGCCGGCCAGGAACATGCGAGCCTGAAGCTGCAATGCCCAGAAACTGTTGGGGTGCCTGGCCAACCATTCCGCAACCGCCTCGGGATTGGCGGGGTCGACCTGTTCGGCGCTCGGCTGCTCCCAGTCGACGTCGGGCGCCAGACCCTCGGCGCGCTTTCGCGCAAAGGCCGCAAACTGCTGCTCGATCTGCGCCAGCGGCGCAGTGTGCCTGGCGAGGGTCGCGTTGATTTCCTCGCCATCGCCCAAGTCGGCCAGGATCGCCTTGACGGCATCCAGGCCGAAACGCTCCACGAGAAACTCCACCACGAGCGCCGATTGATAGTAGGCGAACTGGAGGTGCCTCGGCGTCGGCGGATTCAGGAACGCGCCGCTGAGCTTGCCAATCGGCGTCAGTTCTCCGTCCAGGATCATCCGGCGATACGTCGGGTTCATCCGCTGGCCCCACGTCGGGTTCCGCTGCAACTCTTCGTAGACGGAGATTCCTTCGCTCAGCCAGCGTGGCATTCTGTTCTTCGTCAGGTTCAGCGTCACGACGTGAGCGAACTCGTGCCACAGCACCGCCTCCCAGTTCGCAGGTCTCTGGGCCTTGGGACTGTTGGCCGTGATGACGTTGCCGAAGCAGACACCGAGGTAACCATCGACGTCGGGCATGCCGAACGTGCGCACTGCGAAATCCTGCGGATTGGGAAACAGCTCGACGATCACGGGGCGGTCGAGTTGCAGGCCGTACTTCTCGCATAGCTCTTCTTTGGCCTGCTTCAACAGCGCCAGTGCCCTGTCTCCATAGACCGCCGCCTCAAGCTCGTTCATCCGCAACACGAATCCGTCGGCCTCCAGCGTCTTGAACTTCGACATGCTGTCGTGCAGGGTGGTCAGGTTGTATGCCTTGACGTTATATGGGTCGGTATCGGCCACCTGGCCGGCGAGTTTCCAACCCGGCTCATCGTCTCCGAGCCGCAGCAGGTCCTCGGCCAACTGGATTCGTGCCGGGAGATAGTTCGGATCGGATTGCAGGGCATGGCGCTGATGGGCGCTGCCCTCGGCGAATCGGTACTTCTGCGAGAGTTTGGCCCCGATCAGGTGGTCCACCAGCGGATTGGCCGGGCGGAACTTCAGCGCCTTGGCCCGACAGGCAGTCGCCTCGTTGGGATCGCCTGCCAGATGGGCCAGCAGCGCACGATAGGCCCACGCTTCCGGCCGCCAGGGATTGACGGCCAGAACGCGGTCCAGCGACTTGGCAGCCCCGTCGTGGTCCTCACAGTCGATCTGGTGCTCGGCCAGCAGGATCAGGGACGGTGCGTGCCTCGGATTGACGAACAGGGCCGCGTCCAAGTGCTCCATCATGGTCCGTCGGTCGCTGTAATAGAACGCCCTGGCCAGGCCATGGTGTACGTCCGGGTCGTCGCCGAAGCGTTCGAGTGCTTTGCCCAATTGCTCGGCCGCCAGTTCGAAGTCCTGTTTGGCGATCGCCAGATCGCCGGCCGCCAGATACGCCTCGCGACAGTTCGGGTCGTTCTGAAGCGCCCGGTTGTAGAAATCCCGCAGGACGATGCGTGGCTCGGCGCCCAACAGCAGGAGCGCCTGTCCGAGGGCCACCGTGTCTTGGCTCGTGACAAAGGCCAGACGTCTGGCGGAGGCGATCCGATAGATCTTCTCCAGCATCTCTCGCGCCAGATCGGGCCGACCGTTGTCCGCGTATACCGTGTGGGCGAGCTTCAAGAGCGTGAGGTTCAGCGGGTACTGAATCAAGACCGAATCGATCCTGTCCGCGGCTTCGTCGTATCGCCCCAGGGCCAACAGGGATTCGATGCACAACACGCGCCATTGGGGTTGGTATGCCGAATCGGCGATGGCCTTCTGTGCCGCATCGAGCGAGGCGCTATACAAGCCTCTTCGGAATTGTTCCCGGGTCGCCTCCAGCCCCGCTGCCTGCCCGAGCCGTATCGATCCAAGCACCAGGACCATGCAGGCGGCTGCTCCGTTCCGAAACCTGCGGCGAGAATCCTTTTCGTGCGACGTGATCATCCGTTGGTCCACTCGATCCGGCGTCCGTGAAGCGTCTTCCGCCCAAAGCCCGGCATGGTGAAGGTATTTGGGTGGCCTGTCACAAGAGTCACTCTTCGACGATCCTCCGGACCGTCGTCTCGTGCCATGATAGTGCCAAGCGGCGCCGAGGCGTTACTGTTTTTTTGTGGTCGCGGATATGCGACGAGCCGCGAACCATTCCCATGGAGTTACGCCGTCGATGTGCTCCCGGTTCGAGACCGGTTCCCCGCAGGGCGGACGCGTCGCTTGCCAGGTTGTGTGGGGCTGCTCGTTCTACCGATCTCTACCGGTCGGCGCCGTCGGAAGTTGCGAGAGGACGTAATTGCGGCGCGAGCGCACGAACTGCTTGATTGCGTTGCGTCGGCTGTTGTCAAAGCCCTCGGCCCCCAGCGCGTCGGCGGCGTCGTCCAGGAAACGGTCGAAAGCCGTCGGGGGGTCGTTCGTGCCGTACGACGTTTGCCACGGCCCTTCGACCAGCGTCCGCAGAGCGTCCCAATACACCTGCTTGTATGTGGGGTGATTGAGGAACTGATGGACCTCGGGGAAGATGCCCGAGTTGGTGGGGGGCAGCGATGTGGACGGCCCGTCGCCCGATCCGAGCGTGAAGTCAATATCCCACGGCAGGAGATACCATTTGCCCTCTTGAGCGGCGTAGTAGAAGTAATTGTTCTTGCCGCGACGGTATCCGTAACTGTCCCAGTCGCCCACCGCGTGGCGAATCGCCAGGACCGCCGCAAAATGGTCCGGATGGACGGCCGATTCGATGGCCTGCTCATACGTCGAGCTTGCAGACGGTGTGTTCATCGCTACGGCGAAGTCGAACAGATGGTCCCAGCGGTCATTCTCACGGTGCGAGCGCTTCTCGAAACCCCAGCGATACGTCTCCTTGATCAGGGGGTGCCGGGAACTGGACCTGAGACCTTCGTCGAGATTTGAATGTGCGGTGCCCTCGGCCGAGTACTCGAAATAATCGTCGATCTTATGGATGTACCCGTCGGCGTCGTCGGGGAACCATTTGTCAACATAGTCGCCGTCGATCTTCTGGACGTCCTCGTAGATGTTTCTTGTGCGGCCGTTCATGATCAGACGCACATGCTCTTGCCGGGAGAATTGCAGGCCCATCTGCTGATAGAACCAGTACGAGGCGCGTTCCTGCAACGGTCCGCGACTGGAGCCCTCGGTGCCGTCGAGATTGACCTCCTGGCGGTCGCGGAATCTCTGGTCGGCGTTGAAGTCCAGTCGGACGCCGTGACTGTCGGCTGGCGCCGGCTCGCGGCCCGTGCCGCTTCGCAGCCACGGGCTGCCCCTGTGGCGGATGCCAACGTTGTAGAAGATTTCAGTGTCGTTGTAGACGAAGGTGCAGTCGAGCAGCTCGTTCGAGAGGTTCGGACGCAAGCGGAACGTGGTGACCACGTCGTTCGAGAGCCAGACGCGGTAGCTGGCGAACCGGCTGTTGACCGGAGTCTCGCCCACGCGCACCAGGCAGGTCCGGTCGGGAACCTCCGCGGTAGGGGCCAGCCGACTGGGGAAGCGTGTGAACGCCTCGCCGTCAAACGCCTCGATGTAGAAGGCCCGCATCGTGCCCGACGGTGCGCCGGGAATGGTCGCGGTGAACACACCGTCGCCGGCCACCGCATCATCGTTGGAGCCGTCATCGACCATGTCCGCATTGGTGAACGCGCCGCCCTCGGACCGGTAGCTGAGAATGGCCATCACCACGTCGTCGTGGTCGGTGATGCGCGCCGTCACGAGGATCGGTTCGCCGCCGGCGGGCAGGACGGGACTGTGTCTGACATGGGCGATGTCCGGAGCGCGGTTGGCTACATAGGCGGTGTTTCGCAGGCCCGGTGTGCCCAGATTGAATGGGATGTCCAGTTCGAAGGCGTAGGCTGGGCGGGGGGGCTGGACGGGCGATTGCGTTCGCGCGGTTCGCATCAGCAGATACCGGGTGCCGCGCAGCCAGCGCGCCCGGAAGCGGAACGTCACCGTGCCGCCACTGACGCTGGAGATGGACTGGTTCAGGCGATTGGCGCCTGGATCGCCGTGTCCGGTCGCGATCAGGTGCAGCGCGCGGGAGCCGGAGTAGCTATCGGCCGTTGTGACGAAGGAGCGCACATGGTTGCCGAGCCTGCGCCAGGAGGTGGTACCGCTCTCGAAGCCGCCGTTGGTCAGGCGGTCGGTCCCGTTGATGACGCATTCGATGTCGTCCAGCAAGACCTCGCCGCGATTCAGGAGCATCAGGTCGAACACGTTGGCGCTGTCATGGCTGTATTGCGTGTCGTTGCCGGCGATCGTGAAGGTGTACTGGGTCCACTCGGTCTTGGCGCTCTCGTCGCTGGCGGCCCAGGCATCGGGTTTGTTATTGTCGCCGCGCGGGCCGCGTAGTTCGAGGCTGGCCCCCTGGCCATCGGCCCAGACGGGCCATTGGCCGCCGTCGTAATAGGTGACTTCGTCGGCTGTGACCATATGGACCTTACCGCCCTCGGTCAGCGGATACGACAGACGCAGGCGATCGCTGCGGTTGCTCAGGCGGCCGACGTACGGCCCGACCACATTGACGCCGACCTCCAGTTGGTCGTAGATCGCTGCCAGGAAGTTCGGTGACTGAGCGATCACGAGGTAGGAGTCCGGCGGCATCTGCACGCCATCGTCGAACGTGTAGTCGATGCCGCTGGTAAAGGCCCATCCGCCCAGCGAGACTGTCTCGTCGCCCTTGTTGTACAGCTCGATGTATTCGAATCGTTCATCAGCAGTGAGGTGCTGGTACATGATCTCGTTGATGACGATGTCGTGTACGAACGGTCGGGCGTTGGGCAGCGCCGCGGTGGGGGCCTTCAGAAGGTGCAGATCCACGGACCCATCGGGATACCGCCCGAAGGTCATCCCCGCCGGGATCGCTCCGAAGCGCACTGCGTCCATCACGCGAACCGGTTTGGGCGTCGTCGTATTGGTCGCGACGGTCAGATAGACTGTCTCGCCGGAGAAATCCAGCCCGAAAGGAAACCCCTGAGGCTCTGCGCCCTGCTCGACGGCCCAGAACTCGCCCGGGGCCAACGTGATCCCGTCGGGAAGTCTGTATTGCAGCAGGTTCGCCGGATCGTCGCTGAGGTAAACGCCGCTCAGATCGACTGCAACCGGACCGGGATTGTACAGCTCGATCCAGTCGGCGCCGCCCTTGGCCAGCAGTTCGTTGATGACCAGACGGGCGCGCGGGTCGTCGGCCTGCTCCGGACTCTTGACGATCGCGCGCAGGATGGGGCTGGCGACACAGTCCGAACTGCCGGAAAGCGATGAGTTGTGAACCTGAATCGACAGGACATTCGTTCCGACGGTCAGCAGGTCCATGCGATCGGTCAGGTCCAAGATCTCGGCCGGTGGCTCCCATCCCTGGCCGGCGGTCTGATTGAAGGCCGGCGGGTCACCGGGGATCTGCCCGGAATCGGCCACACGGATGCCGTTGAGGTACAGGACGAAATCGTCGTCGTAGTAGACCTCCGCCTGTATCTGCACAAACGAATCGATCTGCTCGGCCGTCAGTGTGAACGGCAGGCGCGCATAGACGGAGATGTAACCGCCGTTCATATCGTTCAGTCGCGTGCGGATGTACGCAAGCTCGGCGGCATCGTTGCTGTAGCCGTAGCCGCTCGGGCCCTCCAGCCAGTCGGTCGTAGCCGGAGCGTCGTTGAAGTCGATCGCCGTCCAGTCCGTGGTGGCCCGTCCCGTGCGATCCGGCGAGGGCTCCTTGGTTCCCTTGAAATATCGTCCCGGATGGCCGACGTCGATAAGCGTCAGCGGCGTCGGGCCTTCGGGTTCAACCTGGATCGGGTCCGGTGCGCCGGGCGTGCCGCCGAGCGTACTGCCGGCGACCCAGCTCGATGCCTCGTCCGGGTCGCCCCCGAGGGCGGCCAGAACCAGCGAGTGCCCCGTCCCGCTCGGCGCTGCCGACCAGGGCGGTTCTCGGTCGTAGCGGACGGAAAGGACCATGCCCCCGTTGGCGTTGGACAGTTCGATTCGCTCGCCGGCATTGTCGAGCCGACCGGTATACGGGCCCAGCACTCCGGTGATCCCATAGGCGGCTTCGAGTGCGGCCGGATCGCGGGCGACGACCATGTATTGCTTGGCGGCGAGGATCGTCTCCGGCCCGAACGTGTATTCGATGCCCCGCGTGAACGCGTAGCCGCTGAGGTCTTCGAAGACCGCCTGATCGTTGTATAACTCCACGAATTCGAGTGACTCGCCTTCATCGGCCGGATGGTACATGATCTCGCTGACGACCAGAGCCGTGCTCGTCGATCCCGGCAGCATCGGCACCAAGAAAACCATCGCGCAAACCAATCCCCATCCCAATTGGGATCTCCGTCCGCCATCTCTCATTGCTCTTCCGATCCTTTCCGGCAGGAATGAATGGTGATTCGTCCCCACCATGTGTCAGAAACCTTCAAATCACCTATTTTACCAGATTGGCGGTGCGAATGTGCGTCGTTCTTGTGTTTCGCGTTTGTTTTTCGGACAGGAGCGACCGGCCCTTCGGTCCTCGGCGTCACGCGCCCTCCGGCTGTGTCAGGCAATGGGCATCTGTAACAATAGCACAGGCATGTAGTTATGTGAACTGCCATCGAGGAGAACGGTTCCGGGGCGATTGTCTGGATTCTCCCGGCTGCCGGCCAAGTCTCTGTGCGCGGCGGGGGTGCATTGACGCGGCATGGCCGCCCGGCTATATTCCGCGTTCTTTTTTCCATTGGGTGAGTATGTTCAAGCCAACGGCGGCCCTCGAAACGAAGGGGGCCTTATATATTGTGTTCCTGGCGATGATCGCTGCGGTCCCCGCGACGGCGACGGACATGTACCTGGCGGCGATGCCCACGATTGCGGTGCATTGGGGTGTCGCCGACAGCCGAGTCGGACTGTCGCTGGTCCTGTGGTTTGTCGCCTTCAGTATGTTCCTGCTGGTCTGCGGGCCGCTTTCGGACAGGTATGGTCGCAGGCCGGTCCTGCGAGCGGGTCTGACGCTGTTCATTGTCGCGACATTCGCCTGTGCCCTGGCGCAGAACGTCTGGCAACTGATTGCCTTCCGAGTCCTTCAGGGGATCGGAGCGGCCGGGCCGTCGTCGATGGCGATGGCGATCTGTCGGGACCGATACGACGGCCTCCAGCGCAAGCGCGCGCTTGCCTATATCGGGATCATCCTGACGGTCGCGCCCGCTGTGGCGCCGACCGTTGGGGCCTGGCTTCTGGCGTGGTTCCATTGGCGGGCCATCTTCCTGGTGCAGGGGGTGCTGGGGATCGCCGCGCTACTGGTCTCACTTGGCTATCGTGAGACGGCGGCCGAACGCGCATCCGGGGGCTTTGTGCAAATGGCCGGTCGGTATCGGCAGTTACTGCAGAACCGCCCATATTTCCTCTCGACGGCGGCGATGGGGCTGATCCTCGGACCGTTTTACGGCTTCATTGCCTTCAGCTCCATCGTGTACATCCGGATCTTCGGCCTCTCGGCGCGCGTCTTCGGGTTGTTGTTCGGCCTCAACGCTCTGATGAGCATGGCCGGCGCATTCGCGTGTACGCAGGTGATGAAGCGCTTCTCCGATACCGTTCTTCTCGGAGGCTGTCTGGTCGGTTGTGCGTTGGGGGGCGCAGGAATCCTGATGCTGGGCCATTGGCATTATCTGGCCTTTGCGGTCTCGATGTGTACGATCACCTTCTTCTGCGGGATGAGCCGGCCGCTGAGCAACCACGTGATCCTGCAACAGGTCGATCGCGACATCGGCTCGGCCTCGTCGTTCCTCGTGTTCTACCAGTTCATGGTCGGCGCCGTCTGCATGCGGATCGTCACGATGGATTGGGCCTATCCGATTCCTGTGTTCGGTCTATTGGCCCTGCTGCTTCCGGCCTCCGTGTTGGTGATCTGGCCGAGCCTGCTGCGGATGCTGAGCATGCCCGCTCCGACAGCCGTTGCTTCGTGATACGGCGAGGTGTTCTGTCGGGTGCCCGCAGGAGCGCACAGTCGTCAGTTGTCCAGGATCACCGGTTCCCCGCCCGGGGCGCTCAGGCCTCGTCGCTGAAGGAGCGAGCCTTCCAGCCGATAGAGAGACACCAAAGCCTTGAAGTAGTTGGCAATGGCCCGAATCTCCGCGATCTGGCTGGCGACGAGGTCACGCTGAACCTGGGCCACGAGCAGCGACGTCGATTTGCCGACCCGGAACTTCTCCGTTTCGACCCGGAGCGCCTCCTCCTGAAATTCGCGGGTCGCGCCGGTGGCGGCGATCTGCTCTCGTGTGCTGGTCACGACGACATACGCCGAGCGGACATCGACCTGAACGAGTTGGATCAGGTTCTCCAGAGCCTTGATCGACTGCTGTCTGGAAACCACGGCGCGCGTATGGCGGGCTCTGGCGGCACGGTTGCCCGCGGGCAGCTCAAACACCAGTCCAGCCTCCAGATCGTAACTGTTGCCGTCCAGCTCGTTGACGGCATCGGAAAATGTTCTCGCGTATCCCGACTTTCCGTAGTTGATGAAGGCGTCCAGCCTCGGCAGCAGTCCGTTGCGCGTCCTGACGATCTGGAGTTCACCCCGCCGGATCAGCAGACGGGCCTGGTTCACATCGGGACGCATCTTCAGGGCTACTTGGACGTGCTGATCGACGGGGTCGAGCGGTGTGTCCGACAGGGCCGTCCTGTACTCCAGTTGGATCTCCATGTCCCAATCGATCGGGTCCGATGGATTCAACAGACGAATCAGTTTCAGACGCTCCCTCGCGAGGTTGCTCCGTGCGGTGATCAGATTCTCTCGTCGCAACGCCACCTCCGCCTGAGCGGCGGCCAACTCTGTCTCGGCCAGCGTGCCGATATGGATCCGTTCCTCCACCTCGGTCATCTGTTGCTCGGCCAGTTGCAGAGAATCGGTATAGATCGCAATCTGACGTTGGGCCAGGGCGTAGTCATAGAAGCTGCCTTCCACCTGCTCGACCAACGCCTCCATGAATCCCCGCAGTTCGTACTCGGAGATCTGGGTGTCGATTCCCGCTTGGTGGACCGCCGCGAGGTTCACGCGAACGTCCCGTCCTCGCAAGAGGGCTTGCGTGACCGAGACGCCCAGGCGGTTGGAGACGAATGTGTCGCTGTAGAGCGACGAATCGGTGTAGTTGGTCGAGGCATCCAGCCCGACGGTGGTACCCGTTGAAAACAGCTTGTCCACGGCGATCAGGCCGGTGGCGGTGTCGGCAATCTGGCTCTCAGTGCCGGAGCCTGCGCGCGAGAGCCGGTCGGCGACGGCCCGTCTCTGGGACCCTTGACCGCTCACGACCGGGTCGAAGACGGCGCGCTGCTCGTCCTCGAAGGTCCGGCTGATTTCCGGCGTCATTCGCTGAACTATCAACGATTTGTTGTTCTCCATGGCCAGCAGAATGGCCCGCTCGACATCGATCCTCAGCGGCTCGACCTGTGGCGGTTCCGAGGCCACTTGTAGGGGCGAATCATGATTCGCCCCTACGGTCGCGCTGACCGCGGCAGAATCCGCGGAAGAAACAACAAAAAGCAGAAGGCAAACATCAAAACAGCGGAACTTCCTCATTCTTGCATCTTGCGATTTGATCTTTGCTTTCATAGTCGTCATTCGGATTTCGGATATCGGATTTCGGATTTGGCGCGCCACAGGTTTCTCCTGGTACGGGCGAATGATTATTCGCCCCTACGAGCCTCCGCCCGCCAGGCGTGGCGTTCGAAGAGCGAATAAACGACCGGCACGAAAACGAGCGTGATCAGCGTCGAGCTGAGCAGCCCTCCGATGACCGCCCGGGCCATCGGAGCCTGCGCCTCGCCGCCTTCGCCCAAGCCCAGCGCCAGCGGCACCAGGCCGATGATCGTGGTGGTCGCCGTCATGAGAATCGGCCGCAGACGGCGACGGCCGGCCTCCTCGATCGCCTCGCGGATGGGCATGCCGTCACGGCGACGCAAGAGGTTCGTGTGATCGACCAGCAGGATCGCGTTGTTGACCACGATGCCGCCGAGCATGATGCACCCGATGAACGATTGGATGTTGAACGTCGTGCCGGTGAAGAACAGCATCAGGATGACGCCGATGGCGGCCAGCGGCACCGAGAACATCACGACGAACGGGTCGCGCAGCGACTCATACTGGCAGGCCATCACCATGTAGACGAGCACCAGGGCCAGGATGCAACTGAACAGCAGTTCACGGAAAGACTCCTGCTGTTCTTCGTAATCACCGCCATAGCCGATAGTGAAGCCCGAGGGCACGGGAACCGAACGGAGCCGGTCCTGGACGTCGCCGATCACGGAGCCCATGTCTCTGCCGCTGACTTCGCCGGTCACGGTGATGATCCGCTCCTGGTCCTTTCGTTCGATGAGCACGGGCCCTTTTCGCGGCACGGTGTCCACCACGTTCCGCAGGACGACCGGGTCGCCGTCGCTGTTGGTCAGCGTCAGGTCGAGGATGTCCCGCAGATCGGATTTTTCCGCGTTGCGGAGCTTGACCAGAATCGTGAACTCATCGCCCGCCTGGCGATAGTAGCCGGCCTCGGTGCCGGAGAGGATCGTCTGGAGGGCGTTGGCGATCCGCGAGACGGTCAGATGCATGTCGGCCGCCTTCTGGCGATCGATGATGATCTGCTCCTCAGGACCGCCGGGATCGCGGCTGATCTGCGTGTCGGCGATGCCCGGGACGGTGGTGACGATCTCCTGGACCCGCTGGGCCATGAGATCGGCCGTCTGGAAATCGTGGCCGCGGATCTCAACGACGACCTTGTTGGCCTCGGTGGTGCCCATTCGCATGACGAACAGCCCTTGCCCGGCCCGGGTGCGGACCGTGGCGCCGGGAATGCCGCTGAGCTTGGTGCGGAGGTCGTCGGCGATCTCCTGGCTGGACCGCGTGCGCTCGGCCTGAGACACCAGCGCGATGCGGATGTCGCCGGTGTGGCCGCCGCCGCCGTACCAGCGAGCGCCTCCCACGTTCGCCACGACGTTGCGCATCTCGGGCACGTTCTCGGCGATGATCTTCTCGATGATCAGGAACTGGCGGTCCAGCAGGTCCAGGCGCGTGCCCACTTCCATCTCCACCTCCACGCGAACCTCGCCTTCGTCGGTGCTCGGCATCAGTTCGGCGCCAAGGTAACGTGCCAGAAATGCGGTTGCGGCGAGTACCGCCACCGCGCTGATCACGACCAGTGCCCGGTGCTTCAGGGCACTATGCAGGAGATTCCGGTAGCTGTTCTCCATGCCGGTGAGGAGCCGCCCGCTGGCCTCGTACAACCGACGGTTCAGCGTCTGTCGACTCGTGGCCGTCGAGGGCCTGGAGCGGAGGATTTTCGTGCAGAGCATCGGCACCACGGTCAGCGCTACCGCCAGAGAGCACATCAGGGAGAACGCGATGACGATCGAGAGCTGTTTGAACATCACGCCGGACATGCCGCGCATGAATACCAGGGGCAGGAACACCACGACGGTGGTCAGCGTGCTGGCGATTACGGCCGCTGCGACTTCCTTGGCGCCGTTCACCGCGGCCCGTTCGATCGGCTCGCCATTCTCGTGAATCCGGAAGATATTCTCGAGCACGACGATGGCGTTGTCCACCAGCATGCCGATTCCCAGCGCCAATCCGCCCAGCGTCATGATGTTCAGCGTCAGCTTGTTGAAATACAGCAGGGCAAAGGTCGCAATGATGGAAATGGGAATCCCGGTGGCGATGATGGCGGTGCTGCGAATGTTGCGGAGGAACAGCAGCAGAATGACAACGGCCAACAGGCTTCCGTATAGAGCGGATGTTCCTACGTTGCGGATCGAGTTCTTGATATACTGAGAGGTATCGATGATCGGAACGATCCGGATCTGGGGAATGTCCCGGTTGATGCGCTCGAGCTCGGCCAAGGCGCCGCGGGCCACGTCGACGGTATTCTTGCCCGACTGCTTGCTCACGGCCATGCGGATTCCCGGCTCGCCGTTCACGCGCACGATTCGGGTGATCCTCTGCCAGGAGTCCTCAACCAAGGCGATCTCTTTCAGTTGGACGGGGGCCCCCTGGCGTACCGCGATGACCGTGTCCTGCAATTGGCGCAGATCGGTATATTGGCCGGGCGTGCGGATGGTGATTTCGTAGTTGCCCTTCTCAATCGTCCCGGCCGGAATGTTGACATTGCTCTCGTGGATCTGCGAGATAATCTGGTCCAATGGGATAGCCAGCGCATTGATCTTGGCTGGATCGAGGCTGACATGAATCTCACGCTCGAGCCCGCCCCAGATGTCGACCGCCGCCACACCGGGCACCCGCTCCAGACGGTACTTCACCTGGTCCTCGAGGATCAGACGGGTCTGGACCGGGTCGAGACGGCTGGAGGCGCCGAGGATCAGGATCGGAAACGTCGCGAGGTCGAACTTCCGCAGGCTCGGCCGATCCGCTTCTTCGGGCAGCCGCCGAATCACACGGTCGAGACGGTCGCGAATATCGTTGGCGGCCGTATCGAGGTCGGTTCCCCACGTGAACGTCACACGCACGTTGCCTCGACCCTCGACGGATGTGGACGTGAGCTCTTCAACGCCGGGCACGGCGCTCATCGCCTGCTCGATGGGGCGCGTGATCAACTCCTCGATTTCCTCGGGGGCGGCGTTCTCGTAGTCGCACGAGATGCTGATCGTCGGGTACGAGATGTCCGGCATCAGGTCAATGGGAAGGCGCAGCAGCGAAACGCCGCCCAAGATGACCACAATCAAGACGACCATAATCGTGAAGATGGGCCGATGGACAGAGAATTGCGCTATGTTCATTGCCCGCCTCCCTGTCGGACGGAGCCTGAGCCATCAGTAGAGCCCGAAGGGGTAGACTCCTGTTCCGTGCCGGCGGTCCTGTGCTGCGGCAGCGTGACGCGCGACCCATCTTCGAGCAGGTGATTGCCGAGCGTGACGACGGAGCCGGAAATCTCCGGTTCGACGACCTCTACGACATCTCTGTTAACGATCCCGATTGTGACAGGCACGAAGCGCACCTGGAAGGCCGGGCCCTGAGACGTTCGCTCCGGCGCCGGAGGGCTCGGTGCCGCCGGCGCGGTCTCTTCCACGAGGAAGACGCCTTCCTGCTCCGACCGTCTGACGAGGGCGCTGAACGGAACGAGCGTGGCATTCTGATGCGTGGCGAACTCGACCTGCGCCCGGATGAACATGCCGGGTTTGAGCAAGTAACCCGGGTTGGGGACCTCAATCTCGACGCGGGCCTGGCGGCTGGCCTCTCGGATCAGCGGAGCGATTCGCTGGATATGGCCGGCAAATGTCTGGCCGGGAAATGCATCCGTCGTGATCATCACCTGTTGGCCGATCTGAATCTTCGGATAATCCCTCTCGATCACGAAGACGACTGCCACCAGCGGGTTGTTCTCGAGAATGGACACGATCGGCTGGTTGATCTGGACCAGGGCGCCCTCATCTACGAACCGTTCACCGACCACGCGATTCGGATCGCCCGCCTCCCAGAAGGCGCGAACTTGCGTGTACGACAGTTGCAGTTTCGCCGCCTCCAGGGCGGCCTCTTTCTGGGCCACTTGGGCCAATGTGACCTTCATTTGCGTCTGGCTTGCATTGAACTGGGCGGCGGCGGCATCCATCTCCGCGACCGAAGCGATTTGCTTCTCCCGCAGGGCAGTGACCCGTTCGTATTCGCGCTTGGCCAAATCAAGCGCGCTAGCCCCGTTTTCCGCATTGGCCTTAGCGACCTGGAGTTCGGCCTGCGCTTGTTCGACCTGCCGTATGAACTGCTCGTCGTCGAGGACCGCGATCACCTCGTTGCGGGTGACAGGATCGCCGATATCCACGAAGAGCTTGCGTAGCCAGCCAGTGGCCTTCGACGCGACTACGAACAGTGACCTTGGCACCAGCGACCCGCTGAAGACGCCGATGTCCCGAATCATGCCCTCGCGCACCGGCTGCACTTCCACAGCGACAGCGACAGAACGATTCGGTTTCTCCGTGTCCCCCGACGCCACAATGCGTCGATGCGCCTCCCATCCGACCGCAACGATTCCGGTGACGATAACTGCAATCAGTATCAGTTTCTTCATTCACGCGTTCCTATGTTCTGTTGGAGGACACTCGGTTCGATTCTCGTTTTCGGTCTGGGGCGGCGGTCGCGTCGAACCGTTCGCCGCCGCCGGCCTCGATAGCTTCACGTATCGTCGTGATTCCTGCCAGCGAAAAACGCGCAATATGGTCGGTCAGCGTCTTGACCAACTGATCGGTCGGGGCATCAAACCTCACATGAGGCGGAATCTTGCCGCTGAACAAGCGGATCCCGATCGCGAGGCACTGGTGGACTACGCTCATGCCGCACAGATGGATCTCTTCGTCGGAGGCCTCCGGTCCGAGCATCTCCTTCATCAGTCGGCGCATGCGTTCCTGCATCGGCCGAAGGGCATCGTCTTTGACGCGTTCGATGACCTCGGTCGGGTTCATCATCTCGCGCAACAGCAGCCTGCCCGCGTGTCCGATCCGCCCGCGATCGACCAATTTGCCGACCAGCGAATGGATGGTGCCGCGCAGACGGTCTTCGGGTGGCGCATCGGGGTCGAGTCCGCCCTCCGGAGGATAGGCCGCATTGGCCTCATCGAAGGCCTTGCGCCAGACCTGGGTGTAGAGTTCTTCCTTGGACCCGAAATAATAGTTGATCGCCGCGATGTTGCTCTTGGCCCGCGAACAGATGTCCTCGACGGTCGCCTCGTGATAGCCCTTCTCGGCAAAGACCTCCTGGGCCACGGCGAGAATCCGGGTGCGCGTTTCGATTCCATCTCTTCGTCTGGCCACGCCAGCACCTTTCGCTGATGGGTCTGCCTGTTGTTGTCAGGTCGGACCGCATGAACAATCGTTTCAAAAGACCATTTGAACTAGGCGGCCTCGCTAAGTCAAACGCCTTCTTGAAAACGCGACAAGAATTGCCCCCTCGTCCCATGTCAAACGAGCACTGTCCTATTAATGCAGGCCGCATCAGGACGAATCGCCGCCCTTCGCCGCCCTCATTCGGCACGGAATTTGAAGGTCGTGGTGGTTCTGTACTCCTGGCCCGGCCGGAGCACGGTGGATGGGAAGTGCGACTTGTTGGGTGAGTCGGGGAAATGCTGCGTCTCCAGGCAGAAGCTGTGGTGCGAGCCGTAGGTCTTGCCGCCTTTGCCTGTGATGTTGTTCATGCCGTTAGCAGTGTAGAGCTGCACTCCCGGTTCGGTGGTGTAGACCTCCATGACCCGGCCGCTGAGAGGCTCGCAGACGCGGGCGGCCAGGACCGAGGAGCCGTATGAGCCTTTGAGCACATAGTTGTGGTCGTATCCCCGCGTCTCGGTCAACTCGTCAATTCGCTCCCCGATCCGGCGGGGTTCGGTGAAGTCCAGGGGTGTGCCTTTGACGCTGCGGATCTCGCCCGTGGGAATCAGCCCTTCGCCGGCCGGCGTGTACCACGGGGCGGCGATCATCAGTTCATGGCCCAAGATATCCCCGCTGCCGGCCCCGGCCAGATTGAAGTAGCTGTGGTTCGTGAGGTTGACTATGGTCGGCTTGTCGGTGGTGGCGGCGTACACGATCTTGAGTTCATTCTTGTCGGTCAGCGCATACGTGACGGTGCATTGCAGATTGCCTGGAAAGCCCTCCTCGCCGTCGGGGCTGAAGTGAGTCAGGCGGACGCCGATCTCCGTACCGTCGCGGTAGCTTGAGCCCTTCCAGACGACCCTGTCGAACCGCTTGTCGCCCCCGCCGTGGATGTGGTTCTTACCGGCGTTGGCTGTGATGCGGCGTTCAACGCCGTCCAGCATGAACCGCGCGCCGGCGATGCGATTGGCATAGCGCCCGACAACGGCCCCGAAGAGCGGGTTTCTCTTGATGTAGGAATCGAGGTTATCGAAGCCGAGCACGACGTCGGCCGATTCGCCGTTGCGGTCGGGTACGTCGAGCGAAACGAGAATGGCCCCATAGGTGATGACCTTCGCCCGCAGTCCGTGCGCGTTGGTGAGCGTGAAGAGCATGACATCCTGTCCATCCGGTGTGGTGCCGAACGGGGTCTCGGAGAGGCTTGTAATGGCCGGCTGGTCGGCCCGTGCCGGCAGGCTGGATGCAAGGATGGCTGCGATCAGGAGCAACGGGGCAAATGAGCGTCTGACGGTCATGATCTGTCTCTCCTACACCTGGAGCCTGCTGACACGCTACCGATTGGCCACGGGACGACGATGGGATTGTAGGCACAGCAAGCCCGCCCGGTCAAGACGATGGTCCGGCGCCACTCGATCTGCCGGGACGACTCGGTCGTCGGTATCCCGGCCTGCTGCGGGCGACGAACCGGTTCCGACCGTCGCGTCACGTTTCCTTTGCTGCCTCGGCAGATTTCTGCTTGACAATAGTTCGTCTACGAACTATCCTTCCGCCATATAATGTTCAGGCGACGAACAGGACGGTTATGGCTGATGTCAACGGTATCGCAGGGCAAATAGGCAGGATCAGAGAGAAGGCCAATGCTCTGGTTGAAGACGAGCTGAAGAGCCGGAATATCAAGGGGATTGTCCCCGCGCACGGACCGGTGCTAGCCTTTCTCTTGCAGCAGAAGCAACCGGTTGCCATCAAAGCGGTGGTCGAACACGTGCGGCGGGTCAAGTCCACTGTGACTGTGACGATCAGCACCCTCGAACGACATGGGTATGTGCGCAAGTCCCCCAGCGAAACGGATGCTCGCGTCACGTACGTGGAACTGACCGCCAAAGGAAGCGGCCTCCAGAAGGACTTTGAGGAGATTTCCCAGATGCTGCGGATCAGGCTCTACGGCAACATGTGCCCAAAGGATCGCGAGCGCCTGGTCAAACAATTGGACGAGATTGAGGAGAATTTGAGCGGATAGTCTTTTTGTGTCGATAGTTCGTGGGCGAACCATATCCCAGCAAGAAAGAGCGTAGCCCTGCCAGGCGCATCGAAGCAAGAAATGGGCGTAACCGTGATCTGAACAGGAGGCAAACATGAAGAAGACAGGAACACACTACAAGACATCGTCGATCGGGGACATCCAAACGCTCGGACGAGTAACCCTCAAGGGCGAACTGGCGCTGACCGGGTCGGAGATATCCATCAATGAGTTACCGCCGGGAGTCAGCGTGCCGTTCGTCCATAGTCACAAGCGGAACGAAGAGGTCTATATCATCCTAAAAGGGAAGGGTCAGCTCTACGTCGATGGCGACGAATTCGAAGTCGAGGAAGGCAGCGTCATTCGTGTCGACCCCGCCGGCACCAGGTGCCTGAGAGCCGACGGCCAGACTCCGCTTCGGTATGTCTGCATTCAAACCGAGGCAAACAGCCTGGTGCAATTCACGCAGGACGACGGAGTCATGTCGGAACGCAGACCAAGTTGGCTGAAATAGGCTGACGCCTCATTGGCGTCCCGGAACTCGGCCGGAATCCGTAAAAACGCCGGAGCGTTGAAAAGGACAGCTTCGCAGGGGGGCAATCATCCTCCATCGCATCCTATTGCTGGCTCCTGGGTGATCGTGCTACTATGATGTCGAATGCGGTCTCCCCCTGATGGGAGACCTTGCCGGGGCAGAAGAATCGCGATGTCGGATGAGTCCAGAAATGACGTTACGCGCATCCTGCACGCCGTAGAGCGCGGGGAGGCCAGGGCGTTGGATGAACTGCTGCCCCTGGTCTACGACGAACTCCGCCTGCTGGCATCCCAGAAACTGTCGCACGAATCCCCCGGGCAGACGCTCCAGGCGACGGCGCTGGTTCATGAGGCATATCTGCGTCTCGTGGGTTCAGACTGTGGCGGCTGGCAAAACCGCACCTACTTCTTTGGTGCGGCAGCAGAGGCCATGCGTCGCATCCTGGTTGAACACGCTCGAAAGAAGAGGAGCAAGAAACGGGGTGGAGATCGCCATCGCGTCGATTTCGCCAGTGCGGATGTGATGGCGGAGGAATCCCCGGACGACCTGATTGCCCTGGATGAGGCCCTCACGGAGTTCTCAGGGACCGATCCAGCCGGGGCTGAATTGGTCAAGCTACGCTTCTTTGCCGGTCTGAGCTTCGAGCAGGCCGCGGAACTCCTGGATATCTCCCCTGCGACAGCGAGACGGCACTGGAACTACGCGCGGGCCTGGCTGTACGGCAGAATCTGCTCGGCGGATTGACCCCGCACATTTTCTTCACTTTTCCCGTAGAATCGTGATCGAACGCGCGGGCAATCTGCGCAGGTGCTGTAGAAGGTGCAAAATGCAGGATCTTGGCTGCTGTAGGAACAGGTGAGAATCTTTCGTGATGGCGCCAGAACAGAACCCAGAAGAACTATTCCATCGAGCCTTGGAGTTGAAGGACCCCGAGAAGCGGGCTGCCTATTTGGATGAAGCCTGCGCCGGAGACGAGGAACTGCGGGCACAAGTCGAGGCCTTGCTCAGGTGGGACAGCGAAGCCGGGGGGTTCATGAACCTGCCGGACAGAGACCCCAACGCCACCCGAGATGCGACCGCTATCCCGGACATGACAGGTACGGAGATTGGCCGCTATAAGCTCCTGGAGAAGATCGGGGAAGGAGGTATGGCGACCGTCTACATGGCCGAACAGCGACACCCTATCTGCCGCCGTGTTGCCCTGAAAATCATCAAACTGGGGATGGATACCAAGCAGGTCATCGCCCGCTTTGAGGCGGAACGCCAGGCCCTGGCCATGATGGACCACCCCAATATAGCCACGGTGTTAGATGCGGGGGCAACCGAAGCGGGACGCCCTTACTTTGTGATGGAGCTTGTCCGGGGGCTGCCGATCACCAAGTTCTGCGATGCGAACAACTTGACCACGCGGGAACGTCTGGAGTTGTTCGTGTCCGTCTGCCATGCCGTCCAACATGCCCATCAACGCGGGATCATTCACCGGGATATCAAGCCTTCCAACGTGTTGGTTACGCTGCACGATGGCAAGCCGGTCCCGAAGGTGATTGACTTCGGGATTGCCAAGGCCCTGAATCAGCGACTGACGGAGAAGACCATCTTCACTCGCTACTCTCAGATGATCGGCACGCCGCAGTACATGAGCCCGGAGCAGGCCGAAATGAGCGGGCTGGATGTAGACACGAGAACCGACGTCTTCTCGCTGGGCGTGCTTCTCTACGAGCTACTCACGGGTAGAACGCCATTCGATTCGGAGTACCTGCTGAGCAAGGGCTATGGAGAGATGCAGCGGATCATACGGGAGGAGGAGCCGATACGCCCGTCGACCAAGATCACCACACTGGGGGAAGCGCTCACCGATGTCGCCAAACACCGCAGGGTGGCGCCGGAAGCTCTGGGAAGACTGATGCGCGGCGATCTGGACTGGATCGTGATGAAGACGCTGGAGAAGGACAGGACGCGTCGCTACGAGACCGTGCACTCCCTGGCCGAAGATGTCGAGCGGCACCTGCGCAACGAGCCGATCACGGCATCCTCGCCCGGCACGATCTACCGGCTGCAGAAGTTCCTGCGGAGAAATCGCACGAAGGTCGTAACGTGGTCGGCCGTCGCGGTGATTGTCATCGGGCTGCTGTTTGTCCCGGGCGCTTACATGCGCTTCAGGACCGAGCGAAGGCGGAGCGACGACCTCCGCAGGATTGCACTGGTTGAGGATCTGGTCACCAGCGGCGACTATGAGCGGGCGCTGGCGGAAGTCGAACCCCTCCTTTCCAGCCGGTTCGTTGGCCCGGAAGCCGGGCTTCTGAACGCACGCGTACTGCTGGAACTGCAAAGTCCCGACGCCGGCGTCGAGCAGTTGCACAAGCTGCTGAATGAACGATCCGAAATCGCCGCCAATGCCCATTATCTCCTCGCGCGGATCTACCTGGAGTCCGCCGCGCGCGATCCTCACCTGAAGGACAAGGCGGAGATTCACCTCCAGCATGGGGAACAACTGCTGCCGAGAACGGCCCAGGCCTATCTGCTGCGTGCCGTCGTGGCACAGACGGTCGAGGGGACTCTCCGATGGCTGGAAGAGGCCCTGCAACTGGATCCGGCGAACTACGATGCCCGACGGGCTCGCGCGCTGACTTGTTTGGCGCTCGGTGAATACCGCGAGATGGAAACAGAAGCGTCCGTCATGATCGGCAGCCAGCCGAAGAATCCGGCGGGTTATTCGCTGCGCGCCATCGCACGGCGCGAACTGTCGTTGGCGCAAAATGACGGCGAATTGCTCAGCAAGGCTGTTGCGGACCACAACCGCGCGATCGGTCTGACGCCGCCGCACGACAGCCGCTTGGCGGATCTCCGCGACCAGCGTCACCGGACTCTCATGCGGATGGGGAAACACGATGAAGCTCTTGCCGACGTTCAGACCTGTCTGGAGCTGCAGCCCCGTGACCCGGCATATCATTTTGACTTGTTCTGTGTGTTGCTGGCGCGGGGTCAATACGAGAAGGCGCAGGCCGAATATGACAATATCCTCAAATCCGGCCTGATGAACCCGATGCATTTTGACAGTCTGGCTGCGAAGTACGTTTCCGACAGCCTGTGGTCGAGAGGGTCGTGGTATCCTCAGGACAGACCGCCGGTGGGGAAGGCCTTCGAGGGCATGTACGCGGCGGCCAGGCAATACCATCAGCTTGCCGAGCGGGCCAGGCGCGTGGTGCCTGAAGGTTTCCATCCGAGCTTCTCGCCGGACGGCGCCCAGTTGGCTTACAGCCGAGGCGTGCTGGGCGCCAGCGGCATTGAGATTCTTCATCTCGGCACGGGCACGACCCGGCTGTTGACCGTGCCCGGCAAAGACCCGGCGTGGGCGCCCGACGGGCAGTATGTTCTTTATGTTCGTGACCGGCAGTTCCTGTCCATGCAGGACCTGACGTCTCCGGGTGGGGAGAAACCTCAGACGTGGGAACCGGAAGAGGTCTGGATCATCAGAGCCGACGGCACCGAGCGCCCGCGATTTCTGGCCAGGGGGGGCTGGCCGAACTGGTCCGGCGATTCCAAGCGGCTCTACTACCACAGCCGTCTGGACAAGATGGTGTATTCCATGTCGACGGATCCGAACAACCTGAATCCGAAAGAAGTGTTCGCATGTGAAACCCAGTTTCCCGTCGTTTCACCTGACGAGAGATTTATCGCATTCATCGAAAAGAAAACCGGTGCACTCAAGATCGTGGACCTGACCGATGGGTCGGAGGCAGCATCCTGGTCGGGGCTTGGCAGGAACGCGCTGTCGTTCATCTCCTGGTCGGCGGATGGCAAGCGACTGGCCATCGGATGCTATTGGCAGGGAGGGCTCTGGATCTACGATATGGACACAAAAGAGGCAACCAGGATCGTCGACGGTTCTTTTGCCTGGTGCGCTTGGTCGGTTCCCGATATGAGTCGCATGGTCATCGAGCGTGGGTTTGGGTCGTGGCATCACGAGATTTGGATCGCCGATGTGGTTAAAGAGGGCGTCCCGATGAAAGGATCGCAGAAATGAAGACGAGAACGACTCTTGTGGCAGTAGTCCTGATGGTAGCCGCCGGCAGCAGTCTGGCCGCCGATTGGCCGCAATATCTTGGGCCGGCCAGAAATTCAACGTCCCCGGAAAAGGGGCTGCTGCGCTCCTGGCCCGAGAAGGGGCCGGAGGTTCTGTGGACTGTCGCTGTTGGTATAGGTTATGGCGGACCTGTTGTCAAAGACGGCAAGGTCTATCTGCTCGACAGGGATGATAAGGTGGGTGACAACCTTCGCTGTCTGGACCTGACCAATGGCAACGAACTCTGGAATTTCGCCTATGACGCTCCCGGACGGGTCATGTTCCCCGGTTCGCGCAGCGTGCCGATCGTGGACGGCCATCATGTCTATTCGTGCGGTCCCTATGGCGATCTCTACTGCATGGACACGAACACACACAAGCCCGTCTGGAATAAGAACGTGTGGAAGGACTTCGGCGGCGACAGAATTCCGATATGGGCCATCACTCAGTGCCCTCTTATTTACGGCGACTTGCTTGTTCTCGCATCCCAAGCCCCCGATGCCGGTGTGGTGGCTTATGACAAACTCACGGGTGATGTGAGATGGAAAACACCCAATCTCGGCAATGAATCGTATGCCAGTCCTTCCGTGGTGAAGATAGACGGAGAAGACCATGTTGTGATGGTCATTTCATCGACGAATCCCATTGGACATCGCGAATTGCCACAAACTCTGGGCAATGTTGTTGGGATAGAGCCGCTCACGGGAAAGATTCTCTGGGAATATGACAAGTGGCGATGTCACATCTCGGTGCCGAGTGCTGTTGACGCCGGCGAGAACAGAGTGCTGGTCGTCGGTGGATATGAACTCGGCGCCACAATGATCAAGGTCGAAAAGAAGACCGACGGCAGCTACGGCACGACCGAACTGTTCACCACCGAAGAATTTGGCGATCAGACAAAGCCGCCGATACTGCATAACGGTCACTTTTATGCCCAGTATGGAACCAACAGCCGGCGGGACGGCCTGGTGTGCATGAGCATGGACGGGCAGATCAAGTGGAGCACGAGACGTTCACCTGATTTCAACAAGGGCAGTATGATTCTCGTCGACGGCCTGATTCTGGCTACGGACGGTAGGAAGACCTTGCACCTGATAGAGCCGGATCCCTCCGGATTCAAGGCACTGGCATCAGCGGAGGTGCTCGGAGAAGGAGGAACAGGATCAGGAAGCGATCCTCTGGCCTCGAGAGTTGGAGGTTCCACTCAGAACTGGGCGCCGTTGGCACTTTCCGACGGCAAGCTCCTTATCCGAGACCAGACGAGAATGAAGTGTGTTCAAGTCGCTCAGTAATTCCCAAGAATGTCATATCAATCAGCTACAGGAGCAGATCATGAAGGTTAGAGTGACTGTGATAGCAATGATCCTGATCGCACTCGCCGGCAACAGTCCGGCGGCAGACTGGCCGCAATGGCAGGGTCCCAATCGAGATGGCAAGTCTGCGGATACGGGCCTTCTCAAGCAGTGGCCTGAAAATGGTCCCCCACTTGCCTGGAGGATCGACAAACTCGGCGGGGGTGACAGCGGTCCGGCCATTGCCGCCGGGCGGATCTTCCTCATGAGCAATCGCGGCGAAGAGGAGGTCGTCTGGGCCCTGTCCGAGAAGGACGGCAGTGAAGTCTGGGTGACGCCCCTGGGGCCGGCCTTTCAGCAGCGGGCTTCGCAGGGGCGGGCTTCGCCGGGGCGGGCTTCGCAGCA
>ENA-UOUL01000879-UOUL01000879.1-bioreactor-metagenome-genome-assembly--contig:-NODE-879-length-47491-cov-19.103324_pt1 | contig 47491 bp, 56 predicted proteins | sample MGYA00249838_ERZ747220 | MGnify/ENA primary metagenome ERZ747220 (study PRJEB28778, sample SAMN05720191) | bioreactor metagenome | isolation source: Anaerobic biogas reactor | place: USA:Washington... | reverse complement strand
CTGTTATTATCAACTTGTTAACCCAATAAGCCGATGTGGCTCAGTGGCAGAGCAGCTGATTCGTAATCAGCAGGTCGCCGGTTCAAATCCGGCCATCGGCTCCATGTTTGTGAAGGTTTTGGAAATTATCTGACTAACGATTTGACTAAGATTTGACTAGTGTTTTTTTTGTTGTTGTTTTCCTGATTTTTATAAATATACAAAATAATTAACCCTCTGATAATTACCGGAGGGTTAATTTTTTCAATTGTTGTTTTTTTAAAATTTTAATAACTTGCTTTGGATACTGTTGTGGCGGGATTTATTAATTATTATAATATCATTATATCATATAATAGATATAATGCAAGCATATTAATAATAATTATAATAATTAATATGAAAAAAATAACCGACCGGACATTAAGCCCGGTCGGTTAAATATCTAACTCTAACTATGCTATGTTGTGATTGGGTACAGCTAACTTATCATTATAGCTTATATGCCCGCGGTCAGCGGACAACCTGCGTGTATCGTTGTCATGATTAATTGCTACTATGTCGTCGCTACATATATTATATATGGGTGCCATCCATACCATACGATAGTGCTCAATAGCCGCTCGGTCGGCAGGATTGTTAATATTAAGATTGGCAGTAATATCTTGATACTCCTCCTCGGCTGCCGCAACCTCGGCAGCGTCTATAGTTTTTAATTTGCTGCGGCGCTTACCGCCGTGGTTATCATGGCTGGCCATAATATTATTGCAACGCCGCCAGTAGTTAACCTGCTGTATTGATACCGTCTCGCCGATAGCGTCAGATACTAGTCCAGCAAGGGTTGAGTCATTAATGGTAAGTTGGTAGCATGTCTCCTTGTATGCTGTTGTATGTAATGATAGTAGTCCTTGTTGCCGGACTATAGTATTGATTATGTCAGCAGTATTAATTATAGCTATATTACGCTCTTGGCAGATACGGCAGATATGATATCTACTAACTGTATAGCCTAACTGTTGTGATGCCAGTATTGCCGCATAAGCCGGAGACTTAACTAACTGCTTATCCACCACAACTCCTAACGATAGTAATAGCTGATAGATGTCATTGTAAGTTGTTGTCATAGTTGTTAACCTCCTTAATTTTATAATTTAAGTATATCAGAATTTACGGCAGTATACAAGCAGAAAAAGTCATAAATATTAAAATTAATATAAATTATAATAATTAATATTAATAAAATGTGGTAAAATTACTATTAACCCTAGGAGTTAAGGAGTGTTGACGGTGATAATTGATATTGAGAGCGTTATAGAGGATGTCGATAAATGCGTTGTATATATCGGCGATAAGATCGCCGAGATACTCTATGATGTGGTTGGTATATATCAGCAAGAGTGGGTTAATATCGGCAGTGGTAGGGATTGTTACGATAGAGTCCTATATACTTATAACCTTACCCAAGTCAACGACCGGTATTACTCGGACGTTAATAGGGTTGATATTGTTGCATATTGGGTATCCGTGTATCGCCATGCATACCATTACGGCAACGGATACGATATTAGCAACCTTAACGATATTGACGAGTTTTTACAATTAGCAGAGCGCTGCCTGCTACTTAACCGTATGACGATCGCTGGCATAAGCACAAGGGTCCAGACCCGCTGGGCAGAAATAGATAAATTACAAGAGATTAGCCTTAATTACGGCATCGCAGTAGCTAAGGTGCAGGCACGACACTCTTTTACCACAGCTGTTAAACATGCAAAAACGAGTGATCAGACAGCGTATACAACGCCCAAAATACTGGCCATATTAGCAGATATTACTCAGGGATATGCAATACAGTTAATTGTCGCAGGCACAATACCTGCGACAAAAAATAAAGGCAGTTGGGCAATAGATGTATTGGACGCTTTGACATGGTTACAAGGTAGAGATGACTGCTATGATTGGATTTTAAGGTTATAGACCTTAACTACAATAAGTCCCGCAAAGTCAGTGTGTCAATGTGCATGTAGTCTAGTGTAGCTGTACGCTTATTAAGATTAGTCACCACCTCTTGCCCTAGTAATGCCGCAATTTGCGGGGTTGTTGCGCCTTTTTCGGCTAGTTTGGTAGCGCAGGTATGTCGCAACTCATGGAAGCATATTGCAGGCGTTATTTTAGCCTTTCCGCACAGACTCCCCATCCTGCGACTTATTTTAGACGGTTCCTGAGGTTTTGCAACTTGGTTGATTATGACAAAGTCATCCGGGCGTGGCTCTCGCCCGAGTTCCGATATTTGGCGGCGATAGTGGTTTTGTAACTCAATATATAACTGATCATTGATAGGCACTAACCGTATAGCGTTATCAGATTTTGTGTCATCAATAATTAGTTTAGTCTTTTTATCGGTAATTTTAACTCTGTCGCGCTTTAATTGATCCTCAACGCTGATTGTGCGGTTGCTAAGGTCGATATTTACCCATTGTAAAGACAGTACCTCCCCCAGCCTCAGACCCGCCCATAAGGCGATATAATAAGCTATAGCCTGCCTTTCGCCTGCTAGGGCAGTAATAAACCGTTCTGCCTCCTCTGGAGTTAAAGCCCGCCGGGTCTGTCTATCTATTGTAGGTATTTGCGCCCGTATAACAGGGTTTTTGCCCACTATATCATTATCCAAAGCGTCATCAAATGCATAAAGTAACATAGCTTTAACATCCTTAACCACGCTGGTTAGCCCGTTATCTACAACCATATACTTATATAATGCCTCTACATCAGCTTTTTTAATGGTCGTTATAAGGCGATCAGCACCGAAAAAAGGTATGATGTGATTATTAACCGCACCCTCATAGCTGCGGTATGTATTAGGTTTTATCGGCTTTTTCTGGTGTAGCTTGCGCTGTAATTGATGCTCCATCCATTGCCCGAGTTGATAACTGGTATCTTGATTCTCATATTGCTCCTTATTACGATTATAGTCAGCACGGGCGGTCAGAACTTTATCAGCAAATTCCTTTTCCGTTCTGCCGTATATTGATATTTTCCCTTCTTTGCCCGTGACTGGATCAAAAGTTTTTTCGGTTACGAAATACCTTCCGTCAGCCCGCTTTTTAGGGATTTTGACTCCTTTATAAGTTATATCCAACAACTCCTCCCTAATTACATGCCGATGTAACTGATTAAGTCAGCCTTGTTGATTCGCCAATATCTACCGATTCTCCGGCTCTTAAGCTGTTTGGTGTTGAGTAATTTATAAACTGTCTGCTCGCTCACCTGTAAGATTTCCGCCACCTGGGCGGGAGTCAGCACATCCTGATAATTAATAAGTATACCTTGCATTGATTATATCCTCCTTAAATTTTTTATGCCCTAAAAAAAAGGCACAAAAAAACTCCTGCTGGGCAGGAGTGGAATAAAAGATGCATACTTTGCATATTTAACTAGAGGTCGGAGATACTTTTATCTCCGACCTCTTATAAGAGTATAAACCATCCTTATAATAAAAACAACTTAATTTTTCCCATTTGGGCATAAAAAAAGCCCGCCGAAGCGGGCTAGTTAAGTACCCAATACCCATCGGATGTAACCTCTTTAGTTTGGATAGGGATAAGATTACCTATCCCTGTAAAAAGCGATATAAAGCCAAATATACCCACAATACTAAATATATCCATGGTTATAGCAAGTGCTACTAACCCTAATATAATATTAACCGCTGGGCCGGCTACAGCTATCAGCCTGCGCTGGTAAGTGTCAGCGTTGGCCAGTTTGTTGTCATTAAACCATACCGCACCTGAGACTGGTATCGCAGTCATTATTAGTTTTCCATTATTATAAATTATTTTGCCGGTTCTCCCGATGATAAACTTATCGGGTTTTAGCCCGACAAGTACAGCCATAATATAATGTCCCGTCTCATGCAGCAAAGTCACAACTACACAAGTTACAGCTACAATAATTATTAGTTTTAATATCAGCATAGTCATTTTACATACCTCCTCTTAGTCTCATTACCACTTGAGTAAGTGGCTTACTCAAGGTAGTCGTATATTTACCTAAGTCTATTAAGTAATAGCTTGGGTACTCCCGCGTCACTATCCCTTTTCGCACAACCTCTTGGCCCCCAAAGAGTGTCTCCCGAAAAGTTACCCGGTCGCCTGTAGTAATGGTCATATTAATAATCTCCCTTCATAAAAAAATAAAGCCCTATGTAAAAACATAGGGCTTTTCGCAATTAAATTATTCATCCCAGTCTTCATTATCCCAGTCTTCATCATCCCAATTATCGTGACAATAATCCATATCTACTTGATACTCACTTTTGCTATATACTTTACGACCAAAATACTTATCAATGCTGCGGGTATCAAGTTGTTGCAGGGTATATATTGCGTCTTTAAGCCGGTACTGCTCAGTTTTAAGCTTGCTTCGAACCGATATATTATCCTCACTTAGTGTCACGATATCAATATTGGTAGGATAAAGTGGTGAGTGATATACATATCCTTGTCCGGTATAAAGATAAAGATCACCTTGCTTACCTACGCAACTAATAAGACCTGCATAATAGGCGTACTTTAACCCTCTATCTTTAAGGTCGTATAATTGTTTTTTTACACTACTACTGTATTTGGATAGGGCGTGTCGGTTGTTATTATAATGATTTAGCGCAACATCCCTATACCTCTTGCTGGCACGGTTAACTGTAAAAATTGCAGCCAATATATCAATTTCTTGTGGTTCAATTTTTTGCCGTTTTTGTACGGGAATGAAATCCGACTCTTTATATAACCCATAACAATAGCCACCGTTATAGGCACGTTTTTCTTTGATTGGTTCCGCGCCATCCTTGACTTTAAAGCCAGGTTTATTATTAGCGCTAATCAGCTGCTCCGTGTCCTCTATGTCGTAATAGATACTATTTTTAACGGTAACTCCATTAAGACGGGTTACGACACGATCTTGCTTAAGCCATTCATCTGCCGTGCGTAATCCCTTTTCTTTTGCCTCTTTTTTGGTTTTTATATTAGCCATATTTTATCAACCTCCTTAGATAAAATTAAGCCCTATGTTGGAAAACATAGGGCTTTTCGCAAATTAGTCGCGGGTAGCTTCGCTCGCCCGTTCTGCTGCCCGCTTGCCGACTATTATTCTCTCGCCCATACTGGGTATCCTTAAGTCTGGGTGAGTATCGTGGACAATTATATCACCCTCGATCTTATGTCCTCTCGGGAGATGGGCCGGTAATTAATTGCGGTTTTGTTATTTTTGTTCTTTAATCGACAAGAAAGGACTTTTTCCTCTAATTCGTTTTTAGTCATTGTGACTCCTCCTTTAAAAAAAAATTAAGTCGCTGTATAAAATACAACGACTTTTACAATATAAAAAAAACACTACGTAAAACGCAGTGAATTTTCCAACATATAATTTTAAATTGTACCTGTAGAACAGGTAATGTGGTGTCCTTGTGGACATTTACCTAGCGAGGCTAGGCGGTGAGTTGACTCATAAGAGTCATTTATTACACGATGTGTAATGGAGATATATATTATATTATATCATATCTATAATTAATGTCAACTCCTCTTGGCTAAATATATCCTCGTAACCTCCGGTCTACCGTGGCCTAACCGATGGCTTGTTTCCCGTTCAGCCTCGCGCGGTGTACGCTTAAGTGTTAATTTATCATATTCATGCCGCGCGTATGTATGCCTTACGCCATGAGCAGATATACCTGCCCGTCCATCTATTACTTCATGGGCAGATGATCCGCGTCCGGCCTCTTGTATTTTATCTCGGTGCCTGCCGATAAAATCCTGCACGGACTTTTTTAATTGATGGACTTTTTGATCACGCGGAACGAACACATACGACCCACGGGTTGCTTTGCTATTCATGTGTTGAATTACCTCCATAGCTTTGTCGTCTAATGGGACAGCCCGCGGACGGCCGCCTTTGGTATTTGTCAAGTGCAGATAGCCGGTGCGCAAAGCGTCCTCCAGATGGTGTTTGCGGATTGTAGCCGCCTCATCCAGACGGCAGCCGGTCACCGACATAAACTCTATTATGTCAGCAATTTCGGGCCGTTGTAGAGTGTTGGCTAACTTAATGCCACGGTCTATTTCCGCGGGTGTCCACGCACGGTCTACACGCCCGTCAGGAGTAGACGGTATGTTTAAGGACTTATTAAACTCAGTCCCGTCAGATAGATCATACTTGGAGTTGGGATTGATGTGGTGAGTAAACCTTATAGCAGAGAGTTCGGTTTTAATTGTGCTAGGAGATATGCCCTCCTCCATCCGTTTTTCGGCATACCATTTTAGATGTTTGTCCTGAATGTTATTTAGACTCTTAATCCCATAAGTATCAAAAACAGCCCGGACGAATTGAGTTGTAGCCTTAAAATACCGTTGACGGGTTTTAAAGCTACCCAAATTTGTGTTTTCGTATATTTTTACAAGTTGGCGGCCTAAATCGTTAAGATATTGTGTGTCAGCTTGCGGGAAATAATAATGCTTTTTAGCCTTTACTTTTGCCATAAAAAATACCTCCTTTACATTGTCAGTAATAAAAAAACCTTCGCACAGAAGGCAGGGAAATTATAACCGATAATTATGTCTAATATAAAAATAAGCATAGTTTGTCCGGTGGTTTTTACCTCCCGTTTCACCTGCTTTTCTCTCTCTTATGGTGAGTTAGGTTGGTAGAAACCTGATAAATAACGAATCCCTGCGCTGCGCTTGGCATTCGTCTCTATCGCTCGGGTTCTTTAAAAAAAAACTATCGTATTTTTTTAAAACCCAATCGACAGAGACGAATGCCCATATCAGCTATGTTTTTTTGTGTTTGTTGAACACTAATGCGACTGTTGGGCTTTTACCCGATTGTCTCAGCCTGATACTAATAGCAAGCAATGCTGCTATTAGAGGGTGGCTTTTGTAGGAGTGTCCGTCCTACAGGGTGAGGGTAGTCTGTCAGACCACCCTCGTTGTGTCACATTATTACACTGCTACTCCCGCGTGGAATCGCTCGGACAATACACTAAACGATATTGACTGGTTAGCCCGATATACGATCTCCATTGCGTTAGTAATCTCGTCAATTACCTCTGGATAATTAGGGTCAAGCGTCCCGACAGGGTCGTAACTAAAGGACTCTAATATATCTATGGCATATTGAGTTTCAACAACTTTAAATAATTTGGTTGAAAACTCACGAAGTCCCTCCATATCCATACCCTCTTCACAGTAACCTTGGTTGTCGGCCCATTCCTGGAACTCGAAAAAGTCGGGTAGTAAATTACCGCTCATTATCCGAGTAATCCTCATTTGTTCAGCTTCGCCAACTAATTCCGATACAGTTTTCATCATTTTTACATACCTCCTAATTTTTTTACACAAAAAAAGCCTGTTTTAAAACAGGCTCTCAATGTCACAGCTACATCAATGTACCGACAAACGCTTGCATAGCCCGGGTTAAGTCGTAGATTACACCTATTATCATAATTGATAATGCGGATAATCCCGCAACATAACTGATATGTGCGGAGAGATAGCCCTCAATAATGCCGTAGGTTGTTACCATACCTAACACCAGTATTACTACTGTCGCTGTCAATATACCAGTCATTTTACATACCTCCTTTAATTTTACACACGCAAAAAAGCCCTGCTATATGCAGAGTTGCCACAACACTATATAATTGCACAGATGGATAATAAAAAGCCCGTAGAACAGGTAATGTGGTGTCCTTGTGGACATTTACCTAGCGAGGCTAGGTGGTGCGGTGACTCTCAGGAGAGAGTCATTTATCAGGCGAAGCCTAACGATATATACACCTTAATAATACATACGTAGACAATATATGTCAATCATAAAATAAAAAAAGCGCCCCAAATGGGCGCTAGGCGAACAAATCAAAACCTTTAATAAGACTTTGGGCAATTTTTGCTTTATCTACCGGTAATTGTTCCGGTTGCTCAACCACATCAGGCTTAATTACTGCCATTGGTTGCCCGTGTTGTCCTAATTGACTGACATACACACCTAATTTATCTACTAGCTCCGCAAAATCCTGCGTACCTGCGCCTTGCCGTAGCCATTGATCGGCAACCTGACTGCGTAATTCGGACGGTATATCCCATATTGGATTATCGTCAGGCAGTCTTAACCATATCCTATTATTTGCCAATATTATCAACTCCTTTGTAGTGCCACCCCAAAACCCTTTATTATTGGTACTTTGAGTGTAATTTTTAACCGCTAGTGGCACAACTACCTGTGCCACCTAAAATCCTTTGTTATTGGCACTTTGAGTGTATTTTATTACTGCCACCGGCACAGGTTTACAACTATCGTAAGTAAGGCTGTGCCAATAGCCACTTAAAAACACTCTCTAACCTGCAATATATAAGGGTCTTACCCGGTGCCACCCTTAATTATCATTAGCTACAGCTTGTTGATTTACCATCATGGTCATAAACCCTTCGGTATTTGCAAAAACAGGGTCTTTGGGCATGTAAATATTTGGAAAGTCCAAATATCTATTCAGTAATACTGAACCACCACCGGCTAGTATAGTTTGGCTTATATTGTCCGCTTGCTGACTCCATACAGCCAATATCTCTTGCGTTATTAATTCGGTGCTACGCTTAAGTACATTATCTAATTCCATATTAAAATCTAATGCCTGCCCTTTAAAATACACAGGTTCACCAGATATTAATTGGTTTAATAAAAACTTGGGTGCTAATGCACCTGTCTTTTCTTGATATTTATTTGAAATAGCCCGAGACGCAACATGAATTCCGGTATCAGCGGAACCGCATAATTCTGGAATTGGGACAGGAGAGCCGTCAATAATCTCAAATAACAGGTAGTCAGTAGTATAAAAACCAATATCTATTACTGCTATTCTGCCTGAATGAGTCATAATTACTCCATCAGACAGCAACAACCCTACACCCTGCGGGAATACCTCAACATTACTGATAGATATATATTTTTCCGGGCCATCATTTACTTTTACATGGGCATTAATTTTTTGCAGTCTATTTTTTAATTCCTGTCGCTGGAACCGGTAATAAGACAGTGGCAACCCTACGGCTACATCCACCCTGCCTTGTGCGCCGCACAGATAGGCAGCAGTTAATATAAATAAGTCGTGTATTTCAGCAGACTTTTCTCGGGTAAGAGTAGTCGTAGCATTAAGGCTTCGTAGCGCACCTTCACCTACTAGTACTTCCTGAGCAGAATTAAAGGTTTTAATTTTAACATTGTGCCCGAGTTGCTTAAACATTCCTACGGTTGGGTCATGGGCGATATCTGCTTTTACTGCCGGGAATAATATTTTCTTGCCATTTTGAGACATTGCTTTAACCTGCGAATAACCAACATCAATACTTATTAACATAATAATTCCTCCTATAAAAATATTTTTTGGATATAAAAAAAGCCCGCCGTAGCGGGCTATCTAGTCACGAACTCTTTCAGGGAGTCGTTAAGTTTTTTGTTTTTAATTAAGTCGTCTAAAAGGGCAGTATAACAATACTCACTTGATATTATTACCGCCTTGTCACCCTGTATAGATAACTCAAATTGCTGTCCAGTTTTACTTATATATACACCATTATCAACCGTGCAACCGTGCTGTAACCACCGTAAAGTAAACCATGCCCTGATAGAGTCAGAGTATAGCTTATCTTTTTTAAAATTGTGATTCGCTATGACATACCAATTCGTGTCACTATAGACATATTTATTTATTACGCGTTCCCGTTGCAGGGCGCGTAAATTACGCCCTGCATTGTTAGTCAACGCATATATGACAGGCTCTGGTGCACACCCGACTAGCTTAATAAACTGATAGACTTTTAATGCCTTATTACTGGTTATCATTTTACTCTATTCCGTACTCTTAAATTTAATTTGCGTTCGTCGCGGAGAAAGCGGGTAACGGAACACTGTACCCGATCGCCCGCAAAGATGGTATTAAATACTGGTACGGGTGCAGTACCTATCATGCCGGGTGCGATATCAGTCTCTAAGGTCATATACTCGTCATATATCTGTATTACTGTCGCAACGACAATTTGCCCACGGGCAAAACTATACTGTTGCCACGGGTCGCCATAGACGGTGCGGAGAGACAACTGTACAGGGTCTAAAGACACCACATCAACCTCTATTTGTTGCCCAGGCTGATATTGCTCATTCAGGTACCGTGAGTAGTACCTACGGGCTTCTTTGCTGCCTATCTCAACTAATACGCCACCGCCGATGTCAACAATGAGTCTTGGCGGCTTACTGACAATAGCTTTTATTACCGCCGGAATTCTTTTTCCTACGGCAAGGCGTCCTACAACCAATTCTTTTACTGCCTCTACTGCCTCGGAGTAACTGCAAGCCAGTAAATTATTTTCCGGGTCACAACCCTGTATCCGCAGATATACATCTTGACCAACCATTTTATTAAACACAACTTCGTCAAGTCCGGTTTCGTTAATGGGTACTAACGCCCTTTGGGCGGGAAATTCAGGTATCATTACCTCCCAAGTATAAGTATCATTGATGTTACTTATACTACCCACATTACCGACAATAGTATGATTTTGCCTCATTACTGCATAGATTCTATCCCATATATTAGCTTCAGCTGTAAATCCGGCGGGTATCAACAGGCGATTAGGGATTACAACGGTTTCTTGATTATTGATTACTGACATTACGCATTACCTCCTTATTATCCTTATTCAGCACTCGTATAAGTGCGTCAGAAACAACTATAGGTACAGACTTACGGACTTCGCTTAAAGACTCTTCTGGCGTTAAAGCCGTCCGCCTATAAGGCCGCTCCTCCCGACACGCGGCGTAAATATCTGCCGCCCGGAGTATAGAGTCTGCAATAGTATCAATTTTGTTATGGTGATTTTCAATGAGACTACAAATTAAGTCATCTGCGCCTAATTCTCGTGCGATTTGTGCCGAAAACTGCGGGTGCATTTGCATTATTACCCACTCCCGCTCAGGGATTTTATATCGCGGTAAGTAAAACCATTCCGCCCGCCAGTTGACTTTAGCTATATCGTGTAACAGGGCGGCATAGGGCAAGGCTCGATACTCGTCAGAGTACAACTCCATGTGCGGGATCTCCTGAATTATCGCCGATACTAAAAACGCAACATTAATAGTATGTTCGGCGACTGGCTGACAACAAGTAATTAGTTTATAGATTTGTTGGCTTGGTATATGCACTACTTATCACCTCCCATACCCATAATAAACACATCCACTTTGTCAGCTACAGTAGTTAAGATTGTCTGATCGGCAGCTACACCAGACCTAACAAGGCCCCAGATAAAAAGGCTGACTACACATACCACCATACTCAACCAGACTAAATCTAAAGCAAAGTTCCAGACGGTCACCACCACGCCACGGGCGGAGTGTTCTGATTTTTTGGCATTGTCGGTAGATTTTTCTTTAATTTTATCCAGCATGCGATTTACCTCCTTCTGTATTGCGTTTTAAGCTTCTTAAAAAGCGGTTACCTTTGTTTATGCCTATAAAAAAAATAACGCCCTAAACAGGGCGTTATCCTATACCTGCATGTTCAACAGGTGATATATCCGGCGTTTCATCCGTTGACGGGTTCCCGTCAACGGATGCCGGTTCAGTAGGTTGTTCAGGTTGCTGTATAGTATCGGGTTGCTCCGGTTGTACCCTGGCTGGTAGTTCCCATTCAGCAGGAGTAGTTTTTTTAGCTGACTCTATCTCTCGGGCTTGCGGGTAATTAATCCAACCGTATTTCTGTAAGTATAAGGGTTTTTTTCCACGTAGGATAGCTACTAAATCGTCCTCGGGTAGTTGTAATAATTCATATGGGTGCATGGTATCCGTCTCTTTGGTATACCGCATTTTATTCGTTAGTTGCATACGGCGTATAGGAGTAGTTATATCTTTATACTCACCGATTTCTGCGATTTCTGCTTCACCCATAATGTCCGAAAAAAACCTCGCGGAGTTAATATCATCAATACCTAAACATAGCTTTATTGGACAGTTGCCAACCACGGCTTCCCATATGTTGTTACGCTTATACAAGCCTTGTAACTGCCCGATATTTTGGACGGCGATGTGAACCATTATCCCTTTACTACGGCCTAATGCACAAACTTTATCTATGTCGGGAACACGCCCAATGTTAGCGAATTCGTCCATTATAAAGCGGGTAGGGTAGGGCAATTTGCCGCCGGTCTCAAAGGCTAACTCGTTTAAACGACGAAACATAAACGCATAAAACGGTACAAGCAGGGCTTGATACTCTCCTTCCTCGGGGAGTATCAAGAATAATGCGGTTTTATTGCTGCCGACAGTAGACATAGAAAAGTCGCTATCTGCAGTTAAGTCAGCTAAAGAGCCTTTAGTTATTATTCTTAACTTGTTTCGGACGCCCTCAACATAGTTTGAAAAAAGTTTTTCTGTACCAGACCAAACCTCTTTTACTGTATCGGTATCGGTATTATCTGATAATGCAGTAATAAGTTCATTAATTCGTTCTTGCGAAAACGACAATAGCCTTAATGCACTGCGTATATTTCTGCCCGATAAACCGATAGTTTGCAAAGCGTTCTGCTCGGCAAATTTGATATAACCTAAAGCAGCGGCCAACAGGTTTACCTCCCCACCGGACCAAAAGGCTTCATCATCGCCTGCACTCATTATCATCCATTCGGACAAATCCATAACCTCGTCCATATCTTTACACTCGGTTATCATGTTCCAGCGATAAGATTTTGCAGGATTAGCCAGATTAAATAGGAGTATGTCATAGCCTTTGGCTTTAAGCCAATTAGCCGTGTCGGTAAATAACTCTCCTTTTGGATCAGTGACGACAATGCTGTCTCCTGCAAGGGCAGACGCTATAATCTGCGGGCGGATATAGCTGAATGACTTACCTGTACCAGTTGCGCCTATGACTAATGTATGTCCCGCCATTTTAATTTTACCTTTTGTCGGGTTGACATTTACTAATTGGTTAACCATCAAGCCTAGTGGTACGCCTGTTTGTCCTTGCTTTATAAAGCCAATATCACACTTATCGGCAATATCTTCGAAGGTTGCGAAACCGCCTGCTAATACTTTTTTGCCACGGACTATACCAACGCCGGAGTCTCTATTACGTTTATTGGCAATAAATACTGTACCGGCAGATGTTAATATAGCACCAACTACAAAAGCCACCCTACCGGCGACATTGGCAGGATTATGCAGGGCATTAATGCGTAACCAACTATACCATACCAACGGTGCAGTATTACCGGTAAAGGTATGACTCATATCTGCAAATGTTGTAGCAACTAACCATGCAATTACAAAGCCACCTATAGCCGGTAATACATACACAGCGTATTTTTGAGTGTCTGTCAGACTAGACCGTTTATAATATGCCAATACAAAACCTAGTAAGACAGCCAACCCTGCAAGTGGCAGTAATAAAGTAACTACTGCCCATACAATTATTAAAAAGATTTTTATTTTTTTATCCATTACATCACCACCTTATTGATAAGGTCTTTAAGATAAATAAAGTAGCTTGGGATAGTGCCATCCATATTTATAAAGTCAAAAACAACACCTAAAACATATAAAGTAGCCAATACCGAACCAAAAATAATAATACTGCTGACCATTATCCGTAGGTAATTAAATCCAATAACTACGCTATCGCCCACCACCGACACAGCACCGCCGACATCGGGCATATCGGGCATATTAGGCATACTGATATCAGGTATACTAATTTCAGGTAGTTTCGGGAGTTTTTTCGCAGGCCGTGGGATTTCCTCGTCCTCATCCTCAACCTCATTAATAACAGTTCGGGTTTCAGTTTTAATTTTTTCCCGCCGTTGCGGTTTTTCCGGGACGGTCTCAATGATTTCAATAATTCTTTCGGGTTGTAGTCCAGGCACGGTTTTTAGTAATTCTGCCGTTTCTGCAGGGTTGGAAGGGTTCTCAACTCTAAAGACGATATCCTCGGGATTTATAGGAGTAAATAAAAAATCTCTAACACCCAACCCTGCCAGATAGGGAATTAGAGTATCCTCCCGCTTGCCGATAATAATGATCCGATAGTCAGATATATTTTTTAATACTTCTTCGTGTGGAGTTACGGGCGCGTCTCGCAGGTCATAGATAATACAGTCAGGCGGTTCAAAATTAACCACATTAACAATTAAGTCATTCTGCCAAAGTGGACGGGCGGTATATCCCAACCCGCTTAACGAGTCGCAATATGTTTCTGCCGATTGGCTGTAAATTAATATATTCATGTAACCAACTCCTCGATAAAATTTCTCATAAAAAAAGCCCGCTACGGCGGGCTATATAGTTATATATCAAGTACAGATAATGGGTCTATCGCACTGTTTTTAACTCGTACCTCAAAGTGTAAATGCGGGCCAGTACTCCTGCCGGTCGAACCAACATAACCGATTGTGTCACCGGGCATAATTGTATCTCCAACCTTAACCACAAAGTCTGACATGTGTGCGTAAATATAGGTATATACACCGTCAGAAATAAACACATGGTAGCCGTAGCTAGTGGTGAGTCGTTGGGCTTGTGTAACTACTCCTGCTGATACAGACACGATTTCTGTACCCTTTGGGACCGCAAAATCTATACCTGAATGAAATTCGCCAGACTCTCCCGTGGTCGGATTGATACGCCTGCCATAGTAAGACGATATAGCACTCCTACCATACCCAACCACCGGCGATCCGCTTGTACGGGACTTATAAGCCTCCGCAATTTGCACTATCTCCTTAATATAAGGTTGTGCAGATTGCACATCGTCTCCGTAACCGCCGTATTTTGCAAGTGCAGACTGAAACATAGGGTTTTTGTGCCAGTCTTTAGCGTCCCAGTCGGGCTGATTTTTACCCATATAGTCTTTAAAAACCTGCGCACCAATTAAGATTTGTGCCCTTGGATTCCACTTATCCTCCACAGGGTCAAAACCATATCGGCGACACCATTCCTCCCAATATTCGGGATTTAGTTGCGTGAGTCCAAAGCAACCCGTGGAGTCGTTAACCGCCAACGGATTCCATGAAGACTCTTTAATTATAATAGCGGCCAACACATGTACCGGTATTCCGGTTAATTCGCTTGCCTCGGTTAAAAAGGCCCGATATTCCGCCGGAATTTGAGTCCGCGATACGGTAGTCAGTAAGTCTATGCCGTTATCCATTAACCATGCTAACCATTCAGCTTCGGCCGAATATCCCTGCATGGACTGCCAGATCATCTCTAAGGTTAATTCGTTGTCATATTCGTCATCCTCCAAGCCTAGTTGCTTACCGTCAGTTATGCGTTCTTGTAGGCTGGTATTGAGATATTCCTTGCCATCATCTAAGTTTTTAGTGTCTTTTAATCTTTCATAAGTAATACTGCCTCCATCGTCATAGGTTTCTGTTACCCATTCGTAAAAATATTGGTTCCAACCGCGAATAGTAAAAGCCTCGACCAACAGATAAACGGAGTAAGTCTCACAGTCAGTATTACCTTCTTCGTCAACGCTACAGACGGTGACACTGGACTCCTTATAGTAAAACCACGGGCGGATTTCCTCGGCGTTGGCTGTTATTTCGTCTTTAGTCCACTTTTCGTCTTCAAGTTTATTATCATCCAGAGTCAAAAAAGACTTCCAGAGAGCCGGCGCGTAAGCGTCACCCCATTCGTTCGCGAGTTTAACGTCTAACCCGTTATTGTCCACCATATCTCCAATGTGTGGATAACCTTTATCATCGGGATAGTAAGCACCTTCGCCCGGTACCAAAAATGTCTCAATTACATTAGTACGGTCTATCTCGTCAATAGCATATTGGTATATCTCACGGTCATAGTCGGATTGTTCGTTTTTGATATTATCCAACATGACAGTTTCAGGCGCAGACCAGTAGTATGCACCAAAAAATAATATAACCAATATAACAATAACACTGATAATAATTACTGGCGCACCAACCATAGCTATTAGGGCACCTGCCGCTTTACCAAGCCCTGCTACAGTAGTTTTACCTGCTTTTATGGCTAGTTTTTTACCTGCTTGCTTGACACCCGTCTTAGCAAATTCCACCACCCGATTTGGGCGTTTTGGTTCGTTGTTGTCGTACACTGTATCACCACCCTTAATAAAAAACCCTGCCGGAAAGGGCAGGGTTAAAGTTAAGATAGCTTATTGTAAGCGTTAGTGTTATTGTATTGCGGTTGTTTCGGTATTTGCTTGGATTGAGTAGGTTGTTGTGGTTTCGGATTATTGGGAGTGTTAAATTTATTTTGCTTATTTACCGCCCGTAACTCTTTGACCTGATAACGATTACTGCCTTTGTTATTATGGGCATTAGTTATCATCCGGTTAGGTTGGGCATACTGTTTAGATACTTGGTACTTTGTGGCTTGTTGTGGGCTCATTATCCGCGTCATGGCCTGTTTTTTATCAGTTGTACCGGTAACTTTTTGGAGTGCTTGCCCCATGTTACGAGTCTGACTGTATGCTTTTGCAATTTGCCCACCTGCTACAACTGCGGTTGCAGTTTTATTAGCACCTGCGCTTGCTAGATTGGCACCAGCTTTTATGGCAGGTTGCATTAATGGTTGCATACCAGGCACTGCACCGGCTACTGCTAATGCAGGTAGTGCGGCTAGTTTTACTGCTGTCCCTGCTATCGCACCAGCTTTAGTTGCAGTACGGATAGTAGGAGTCTTGGTCGCAACTGCCGTATTATTAGACATAGCAGTACGAGTAGGCGTATTGTATATCTTTGCTGTACCTTGTGTGGTTGTACCATCCGCTTTTTTAACTTGGAAGGACTGTTGTTTAACTGCTTGATATTGGGTTGCTTGCGTGGTATTCGCACTTGCAGGAGTATTAAAGGTTTTTAGTGTGCGGGATTGATAATTGGATTTTGGACTAACAGGTTTGCGGTCAGGTGTTGGCATTTTAGCACCAGCAGTAATACCCAGCGCACCACTAGCTACTGCCTGTCCACCAGTTTTAGTAACACCTTTACTTATAGCTGCACTACTACTGCCCATAGTTGCCTTGCCTACCCGCATTAGGCTTGCTACGCCCGTTACACCACCTAATACACTTTTAGCGGCTCCATCACCGTCAAAGCCTGCCATCCTCGCAACTATGGATTGTAAGGAGTTACGGACAGTCTCCGCTAATGGTACAAGTACATATAACATTATAAGGATAGTAATAAACGAACCATCCGAGACATTTTTTACATCTGTAAGCATTAAAATAACGCACAAAACTAAAGCATGCGCAACAGGCATAAAAGCATTAGACGCTAATTCTCCCAACCACACCGCAACGGCCACAGTATTTTTATTAATTACCCATGCCATGGACATAATAGGCGTAAAGACCAGCATCACTGATATAGCTACCATCCGGATAATATATATAATGTTAAAATAAAGGAATAGCATCCCGAACATTATCTTGACCAGTACCGTACCTAAAACTGAACCGGTACTAATATTATCTGAGTTTAATATGTCAACAGACAGACTATTTAGGTCTTGTACATTGCCGATACCACGGAAAGCATAAGAGATAGCGTCAGTAATAAATAAGCTGGTCTGCATTAGTATTTCAACAAGATAGGGCGCCAACAGCATTATCAGTAGACCGTAAAATAACCTCATTACACTATCTTTAGCTTCGGCCCGTTCTTTGGGATTTATCGCTGCTGATAAAAACTTAAACGCACTAACAGCAATGAGTAAAATATATACCGGTATTACTGCCAACATTAAGCCCATGTAAAACTTATAAATATATTTAGTCTGGCTAGGTTGCCAGGGCAACGCATCTTTTTCTGTATCCGATAAGCCGGCAGCAAATACCAACTCGGATAAAGACTTAAAACCTGCGGCGTCCCATATACTTATCAAAGTCCTGTTAAAAAAATCTAGTAGACCAGCGACCGCCTTTTCAAACATGTTGCCTTTATCTTTACTGTTTTGAGTTGCTTGAGTATCCCGCCCGTCATCAGCATACGCCACAAGTGGCATAGTAAGAGTTAAGCATATCATTACTAGCAGTATAATAGCCGTATGTTTGCGATACTTTATCATGTTATCACCCACTTATCCGGGTCTCTAAAAGGGACCACTCAAAGGGCGCGGGCTGAATTTGAATAGCTGTCGTATTACCACCTACTCGTAATATCCCTTGTCCTGACGGCGCAGGCGGAGTAATAATAGGTATGCACCCGTCCGATAGGTGGAAATAGTCTACGGCCGCGTTTACTGCGTGTTCCTCCTGCTTTAAGACTAATATAGTAGCGCAGGACTCAATGACTGCCCGCCCCTCTTCCTCTTTTGCAAATTCCTCAAATCTTTGGGTTGCAATAGTTAAGGCGCAACCGTGCTTTCTGCCACGGCGGGCAAGGGTCTCAAGATATTGGGCAGCGCCCTTATAGCGCAGAAACATCCACGCTTCGTCAACAGCGATATTTTTCGGGTTATTTTTCCCGCCTGGCTGGGCGAATTTCTGCCATAACCACGCTAAAACAGCTTGTATTCCAACAAATTTAGAGAATTCGTCAGCTAAACCTTTTAAATTAAAACACAGGAACGGCACATTCGATAGTTTTAGGCTTGTCTGACCGTCAAACATGCCTATACTGCCGTTACTGGTTAAGGGTTGTATTGTTTCCGCTATCATAGTTGCCGCAGGACTACCCATGTTTTTAAGTTGCTGGACTAAAGCTGTAAAGGTAGGCATTTGTTTTTTATCGCCATTGGGTAAGTAAAGACTACTGGGACTGTCAGTAATATCTAACTGCTTATACATAGAGATTATAGCTGACTCTACGACAGACGCCTCTTGTGCCTGCATGTTGCTTTGGTTTCTGTAGATAAAAACGCTATCTATAATAGACAGGACATCTGCAACCTTACTGAAGATATTAACCTTATTTACACCGTCTTCATTTTCAGGTTCCAAATCGAAGGGATTTATACCGCTAAACCTGCCGGGACGCATAGATACGATCTGCCCGCCTAAGTTATCGGTAAACTCTACATACTCACCCTCGGGGTCCACAAACGCGGTTTTAATACCTCTATATGACTCCCAAAGAGATATAGCCCGCAAAGAAACGGACTTACCAGACCCAGACACCCCACTAATAAACATGTGCTGATTGGGGATAATACCCTCACCGGCAAAACGGTCTAATAACACAGGCGAGCCCGAGTAAATATTAGGCCCTAACATAATACCCGTGCTATGTCCGGACTGCACCGTGGTAAGTGGCAGGCAACAAGCAGTCGCCGCTGAAGTCATATTGCGGGAATAGTCCTCAATAGGGTTGTCAGCAAATGGCAGTATACCCGAAAAACCCTGTAAATGCCGACTATATAAGCACCTAGCCGTCATAGTCTTACGGGCCAATATAGACTCCATTATATCGGTTTTGTTTTTTAATTCTTCGGGAGAACCTGCGTATATCGCAATATAAATAGTAATGTCATATAACCTATCCTGTCCGGTTGCGATAATATTCCGGAGGGCAGAGTAGTCGTCTATTTGCTGTTCCAGCACCGGCATACGGGCGATATTACCGGATTCTTGGTCTAACATCCATTGACTCCTAGCTTTGGATTCAGCAGATAAAAGATGGTTGCTAACTATCTTATCTGGAATTGGCAATATATGCGTGGATATAGTGACTCCGCCGATATTATTAATATCATCCAGCCAACCAACATAAGCCATGCGTGGTAGTTGCTCGATACAAAACACTCTCACATACCATTGTCCTAACCGTAGATAGTCGTAATTGTACTGCACGGCGTCCGGTTGCCAGAGCGTATTAATGGAAGGAGTCTTAATTTCCTTCTCTTTTTTAGTTTTTTTAGCCATTAAGCTCCCTCCTTTACATGATACGGCGTTAGAACCCCACCCTGTATTATCTCAGACGGACGGGTAGAGTTAGGTTTACAAAGCGAAGACAGGAAGTCTACCACACCTGCCGAGTCTAATATTTCTGCCCTTAACCGTGCGCCCTGTAAGGCACCTATTAAGACTCCAGCTTGATGTTGTATCTCACCAAAGGCATGTTTCCTGCCTTTGTTGGTTATGGTAGATATGATTAAATAACTTTGACGCACGGTACTTTGCTTATCCTGCATAATAGCCTCCAGATAGGCTATTCTTTGACTCCTTAAATGTGCGATTTGGTCGTTCATGGCCTTGCGGGATTCCAAGTCAGACATAGCCTGCCTAGTATCCACTATTTCGGATATTGTAATCAGCTGGATTGGCATAGATAGCGACATTATCGCACGGGCGGCCGCGTCCTCAATGGTTTCTTGTTCATCTTCGCCCAATAAGTAAAAGTCAGTCGCCGCTATCCTGCATATTGCGATATAGCGGTTGTTGGGCAACTCTACAATACCCTCTTGTATGTTATTAATCTGCCATAGATTGTCGATAGCGTTTTTGCGTTCCGAGGGTTTTGCTTCTTTAGTTGGTAAAAGAGTGGTTTCGTTGCCACCTTCGACTTTTTTAAGATAGATAAATGTACCTATTATAAGGACTACCGACAGTATTATAAAAATTGCTGTAAACAAGGTAAAACCTCCCTTCTACCAATATATTTTTTCGGAGTAGTAATATTTAATATAGTGCCAAATAAATCTATCTGCTGACATGCCATGGATTTTAGCGAATACCAAAAACGCAAAGAAACATAATAAAATAATTGCTAAAGTTGCCCTTATAGCAACAGGGCCGGGCATTACAAAGCCCAGCCCGCCGGATATAACAACGCCTATTAAAGCAATTATCATTTGCCTCAAACTAAATTTGCCGCCCATGATAAGTTCTTCGTCGTTGATCTGAATTGGTACGTGAAACATACGCATACGCATGTCCTCCTTACGCCGCTAATTTGTTCATCATGCCTAGAACGAAACCAGCGAACATCATTAAACCACCAAGCAGTAAGCCACCAATTAATATATATGGGATAGAACCCATGGCTTCAGCCCGCTCCTGCGGTTTATTAGCAGTAGTAATGAGCTTAAACGCAGTAATAGCTAAGGCTAAAAAGATTAACAGGGCACCAATAGGTCTTACAACATCATTGGCGACATCAACTATCTTGTCAGACATAGCGGTTGCTTCTACATCAGCAATACCGGCCAAAGCAGGCGTAGTGGTTACTGCCACAATTAACATGGCGTAAAGGGCTATCATTTTGTTTCTCAATTTACTCAACATTAGACATTCCTCCTATAAAAATATTTTTAAAATTTAGTTTGCTATCCAGTTGCCCACGTTAATAAACCAGTCGGTCAACTGCGGAATAGCCGTAAATATTGCCAGCCCAACACCGACAAACAATAAAGCTACAAAAGCATTACGGGCGGCCGTTGCACCCGTCAGTAATACTGCTAAAAAGCTAAATACAATTAAAACTATCATAATTTTGGCTATCATTTTAATGATAGGTGACGCAGCTCCCATTAGATAACCTTCAGCTTCTGCCACTTTGGCATTTACTGCGTCCACAGATACTGGTTCGATACCGCCGCCTGACGGCGCAGGTTCAGTTATTTCGGTTACTCCTACAGGTTCTTCCACTTCTTCAGCCATAACAACCGTAGGTAGACATAAACACAACACTAAGGCAAGGACTAATATAATGTTACGCATACATTTTCACCCCCTTATATGCGCTCGATTACAACATAAGGATGTGGGTCGGCGTCTTCTTTTATATCCACAACTAAATACGGATAAGCATATATGAGTAGATTGTCGTTTTGGTGTAAAAAGTGCAGGTTATTCACCGCAAACAGGATTTCTGCATTGATGCCATCGTCTGTTTGGTTTTGGAATACAATACCATCAGAGACTTCCCCTTCGCCCTCGATAAAATCGTAGTAGTTAGCGGTTAAATAATGTGCGTAACTGGTATACCCAGGGTTTTTCTGGTCGCCGGTTAATACGGTGACGCTAAACTTTTCACCGCTTGACAAAAATTGGGTTAATTGCTCTCTTGTACGATTTTCCATCATTAACATTAAAACATTCCTCCTTTATAAAATAATTTTTTGCATAAAAAAAGCCCGCCGTAGCGGGCCGGTTGAAAGTATTATACATCTTCCGGTATATATACGCTGGTTACTGCTCCATTTTTAAACCCTATCCATAGAGACTGGACATAACCACTTTGTGGAATAAAATAGCGATTCCACGATAATACTCCTGTATCAAAATTAGCGTAGTTGTACTCCCAAGCCAATATGTCACTGTCTGGGTATTGATCATCGATTTCAACTATCCTAGTTGGCTTGCCGTAAATACTGAATACCTCGTCTATAGTCATACCGGTACATACTCCCGATGGAGTGGATTTACCAGTTTTAATCCAATGCCCGCGGTAGTATGGGTCTGGATTATGGTAATAATTATTATTAATTTGGACATCCGCTTCCGGCAGGAATGGATAGTGCATAATATAAGCGTATTTATAGCCGTCGCCTAAATCGGCAGCGGTTACATAATAACCAAAAACCTCTCCCACGAACCGCAACGGGACATAAGTACGATTCTTGTATATTTCGGGTGGAGTATCTAACTGATGAGTAGTGCCGTTTTTGTCAGCGGTTTTACTGCCGATCTGCATTGTAAGAGTCTCATTATTGGCAGTAATAATAACCTGCTTATTTTGAGCTGCCCATTGGGTTGTATAGCCCATGTTGTCAGCTATAACCCTTAAAGGTACCAACAGACGGCCATTATGGTTAATAACCTCATCGCGCAATAATTCTGCCGACTCTTGGTGTGGCGGATGAATAACAACCTTATAATCACTTGCCATCACAGGCGCTGCAAATAGCAATATCATTATTACTGATAATATCAACTTACGCATTAGACTCCTCCTTATCCTCGTACCAACGCTTAACCCATTGGTCCACTGATATAATTATTATCATAGAGGCAACCACGATAAAGGTTGAAAATATTAATGGACTCATGACTATTCCTCCTTTACTTTATCGATTAACTGGACTACTGCTTCCCGTTGTTCGGGTGTTACATCAGGCGGTATAATTATTAATATTTCTGCCATTATGCCATTTCCCTCTGCGGAAATTCCATCCCGACTTGGTCGTCCTTAATAACCAACATCGCATCAAATTCTTTGCCTGCTTTGGACTTAAAGCCCTTAATTAGCGGAGTTTTACCGTCAGTTAACAGTTTTTCTACCTGCTGTAGAGTAATTTTTTTACCCGCAATTTCTTTCCAAATTACGAACTTACAACCGTCTTTATAACCGCTACAACCATAACCTTTTTTACCTTCGGTTATTTCCTTGCCACAGACAGGGCAAGTGCCGATAGCTTTTCTTTCAGCAAATTTAAAGCCGACTTTATTGTCTTCGTCAAGGATAAGTTGGGCATTAAAGGTATTACCTGCTTTAGATTTAAAGCCGGAGATTTCTTCCGTAATACCTTCTGCCAATAATTGTTTTACATGGGCGGGAGTTATATTTTTACCCGCAATTTCTTTCCAAACTACGAACTTACAGCCGTCCTTATAACCACTACAACCATAACCTTTTTTACTCTCAATTATTGGTTGCTTGCAGATAGGGCAAATACCTATTGTTTCCGACATAACAATTACCTCCTGTGTTTTTACTTCATTTATAATGTCAGTAATAAAGTTTTGTATTTCCTGCAGGAATTCATCAGCAGAGTATTGGCCTTGGGCTATGTCTTCTAATTTGCGCTCCCATTCGGCCGTTAACTCAATATCCGCTAGGGCAGGAGAGACAACATCTTTTATTACTGCCATTCCTTTAGTTGTAGGCACTAGGTTTTTCTTTACTCTTTCCGCATATCCGACAGAGATAATTTTTTCGATTATTCCTGCACGGGTTGCAGGAGTGCCTAAACCATATTTTTCCATCTGCGTTAGAATATCTGATTCGCTAAATAGCTTTGGTGGTTTGGTTTGCAACTCCTTAATTTCCGTGCCGGTTACGACTGCCGACTCACCTTTATTTAAGGATAGGGCAGGGAGTTTGTCGTCATCATCGGTTTCGCCTGTCAGGACTACTCTCCATCCCAGGTCGATAACTTCCCGTGCGTTAGTTACAAAAGTTTCGCCTGCCACGGCAGTTATAATTTTGGTTTTGTTGTATTTGGCTGGCGGAAAGAAGATAGCAAGGGTACGCTTGGCAATAAGCCAATAGATATTTTTTTCCTTGCCCGACAGAGAGTCGGCAGGTTGTTCGGTAATAATAATTGCCGTATGATCTGATACTTTGCTATTATCAGTAAACCTTTTATTACTGACTATATCGCCTGTAGCACTTGCTAATAAGGAGTCTACTTCGGTCCCGTGTAAGGATTTTAACCTATCGGGCAGGGTAGCTGCCATATCCACGGTTAGATATCGGCTGTCAGTTCGTGGATAAGTTATTAACTTATCCTCATAGAGTTTTTGTGCAACCGCTAGGGTATCGGTTGCAGTATATCCATATTTTTTGTTCGCGTCTTTTTGTAACTCATTAAGGTTATATAATTGCGGCGGGTGCTGAGTTACGAGTTGGGTAGATACTTCAGTAATAACCGCAGGCTGCCCTGTAATATTACTGACTATCGCTTCGGCTTTGGCTTTGGTGTCAAGTCGTGTAACGGCCTTACCCTCCACGGTCTTAAAATACTGCCCGTTATATTTATTACTGCCGGATAAAAAATCAGCATGCACTTCGAGGTAGGGTACAGGTGCAAAATTATCTATATCCTCCTGCCTTTGCACCAACAGGGCAAGGGTTGGAGTTTGCACTCTACCAACGGTTATTTTGTCATTATGTTTTACGGTATAACCACGGGTAGCGTTAATACCAACTATCCAGTCCGCTTGACTACGGGCTTTAGCGGAGTCAGCTAAATTATCCATACTACTGCCTGTTCGCAAGGCAGTAAAAGCGTTTATTACTGCTGTATCAGTCGTTTCTGATAGCCATAGTCTTTCGTGTGGTTTACTACGGCAATTCAGATATTCAGTAATATAGCGGAATATCAACTCACCCTCACGGCCAGCGTCACAACCATTTATAAGGCTAGTAACATCTTTCCGGTTTATGAGTGTTTTTAATATATTTAATTGCTTACGGGTTGCGGATTTAGCAATAAGTTGAAAACTATTAGGGATAATTGGTAAATGTGTTATGTCCCATTTTTTATAGCGTGGGTCATAGTCTTGTGGCATAGCCAACTCAATTAAATGTCCTACTGCCCATGATATTATCATATCGTCTTTTTCTAAATACCCATCATGTCTGGCAAAGCCACCTAGCACACGGGCTATGTCCATTGCAACAGATGGTTTTTCTGTAATTAGTAATTTCACAAGATCATCTCCTTTAGCATAGAGTTAAATTTTGCTCACGCTTGGACTTAGTCAGCAAGTTTACTGCGGGAGTGCTATTATTACTGCCCGAATAACACCTGAGTATCTGATCTGATTTATGGACGGTCTCGCTATAAGTCCTTTTTTTATTGTCTTTAAAGATAGTCCTCTTGACAACATAGTAGCTAGGATATTCCGCAACAATCTCTCCGTTCCGGAGTATCTGCTTTTTACCCACATTTGCTATATAATAAATTTTGTCTCCGATTTGCATAATTTCCACTCCTTTCTATAAAAAACAAAAAGCCCGTTAAAAACGGGCTAATATACGGCGATTTAAGGCGTGTATAATTGTTGGGTAATGGTTTAGGTATCCCTGCTTATTCCCACGCCGTTTTTTCGACTGATTTTTGAATGTCATCGGCTGACGGAGTAGTATATATCTGCGTAGTATTAAGCGTTGCATGCCCTGCTATCGCCGACACCTCGGTAAGTGGTACGCCCATATCTAACAAGTTTTTGCAAAAAGTATGTCTTAAAGTATGCGGAGATACATCCTCTAATTTGGACACATAAGCATGCTTATATATTATGTCTCTAACGGCACGGTTCGTTAGTCGGCCTTTTTGCCCTGGGAATAGGTATTCTTCAGGTTGAGTCTCTAACCAACGAGCTAATATTTTTCGGGCCGTAGCATTAAGTGGCACGTCTCTATATTTGTTGCCTTTGCCCATAACTTTTACATGCCCGCCTCTTGGGTTGATAATAACATCAGTAACTTTTAGCTTGGTTAATTCATCAACTCGTAAGCCGGTGTGCAGTAATAAGGTAATTACTGCCTCGTCCCGTAGGTTTTCCGACTCTTTTACTGCCCTAATTAAAGCTGCTTGCTCGGGTCTAGTAAGCCATTTCGGAGCTGTAGGTTTTGCAATTTTAATAAATTTTATATCCGCTGCAGGGTTGCTGTGGATTAAGCCTGTATTGTAGGCAAATTTAAAAAACGACTTAATAGCATTAAGACTACGATTTATTGTGGCGGGTGATAATTGCTTATCAATAAGGTAAGTACGATACTCAACTATATCTAAGGCAGAGATAGACTGCACCGCAAAAGCATTATGTCTTGCGGTTATCCATTGTGTAAACCTGCGATTATCAGACAGGTAAGCGTTGGCAGATGGTTTTTTATCGTCATTGAGCAAGTAGTTGTAATACTGCTGGTAAATATCAGGCTGATCATGTGCTACTAATTTTAAGTACATAATATGGCACCTCCTTTTATAATAATAAAATAACCCGCCACTTTCCGGCGGGTTAAATTGTTGGTTTTTTTTGAACATTAATAACTTGCGAGTTGTGAGTTCATCCGCTACAGCTAAATTATTATAATTACAGTATACAGATATAACTTGATAAATACAAGTATATAAACTATAAATATAAAAATTAATACTTCCGAACGGACAAAATGTCCGTTCGGAATAAGCGATATATTCTCCTGAAATAATTTACGGCAGTAGTTTTTGAGCGTTAAGTATGCTTAACGATATGATTTTCAGCCTTATTTTAAGAGAATACTTCCTTAAATTTATATTTAAGGAAGTATTTAATAAGCTAGGTTTTTAATTAATTTGCTAAACTTACTACCATGGTTCATGGTGAGTATATAACCCAGGCGGTATGCCAACCAGTTTCACATCAAATTTTAAACTTGGTTCAACTTTGGTCCGTGCATTATGTATCCGCATAGATATTGCCCATCCGTGGTCGCAGGTAATTATAATAGTATTTTTAGATCGTGGTTTAAAAGAGATGTCGTGGAATATATTAGGCATTTGGAGTTGTGGTATTCGTACTTGCGGGCGGTTCCTGCCAGCAGGTCGATTTAGTGTTCCATACATCGAAAAGGCTTGTATTTGGGTTACTCTCCGGTTATCAATGGCTATAACCTTATAAAAGTCATTAATACCTAACAGATATGTTATAAGCCTTGCCGGTATTTGCCTAGGGTTTGCAATATCAAGATTTTGGAGTTCAGCCACAAATGCCATTAATAATGGAACATAAAACCTATCTTCTTTATTTCTGATGTTGCGCCACAACATGCCTTTTGCTGTCATATCATTTAATTCGTCAAAAAGTGGGTTAATGGCGTTGAAGTAGGATTGAGAGCAAGGGATATTAAACCATCTGTCTCCAAAGTCGATTGTAGAAGATAAACGGGAATGTTTAACGGCGGAGTGGTTGTGTTTGCAACTTATGCCGATCTCCCACTGGTTTTGCTGACGGATACATAATAAGTCACGGACATCACCAACCATGCCTCTTGCGTCTGCCTGGATAGATAGATATAAAGGTTTATTATTTAATGGATTTTCGAGTTGTGGTTCAAGCCGGAGGATAATTCTTACAGCAGCTTCGGCACCAAGAAGTAAATTTTGCTGGTTCTCAATAATATTAAAACAGTTTTTAGCGGTATGATATGCGTTGTTGTTTTCAATAACTACTTCTTGTTGAGTCGCTATTAATTGGTTATAGAGAGATACGAGGCAGGCGTATTCAAAAGCCTTACCCTGTATTGTCTGTTTAACACTCATTCGCTTTATTCCCTTTGTTTAATTTTTCTTGCAACACTAAATATAATATCTCACCGATGACTTCAGCTAAACGCACCGGAACTGCATTTCCGATTTGTTTATATTTAGATGTAAGGTTCCCGCTAAACTCCATACCCAACGGAAATGTTTGTATAGCAGCTGCTTCTTGCCAGCTAAACCTTCGGGTTTTACCCTTACCAAATACCCAATTATCTTCGCTAATTTTTAGCATATCTGGTGAAGACGGGTGTAATGTTACTTGCTTACTCATAGCAGGTATAGTGTATGAGACATCTTCCCAACTACGCTTCCTGTTTCGACTCATATAACGACTTGAATATGCAGCGTTACATATATCACTAGGGCGTGGTTTAGGCATGTCACCGATAGCCTCACACAAGGTTGCTTTTTTTCTGAATGGTTCAGGAAACTTGAACTGATTAACACCTAAATCTTTTCTGAAACCTAGTAAAATCACTCTCCATCTGTCTTGTGGAACTCCATAATCAGCCGCATTAATTAAGTTGGGATATACGGTATACCCTTTGCTTGCAAAGTCCTCAATGATAGCTTCTATTATTTCTCCGCCACCCAGGGTGAGTATCCCTTTAACATTCTCGGCAACAAAGGCGTAGGGCTGTTTTAATTCGACTAGGCGTACAAATTGGCGGTATAGTATATTTCTTTCGTCATTTATTTTGCGTGGCCCGGCTAGCGAGAACCCTTGACATGGAAACCCGCCAGTAATTATGTCAGTATTAGGAATTTCCGAGAGATTTATTTTATTAATATCGCCCTGAATAATATCTGCCTGACTCCATAAGCGGTGCGTAGCACAAGCGTCTTTATCAATATCATTAGCCCATACAACTTTAAATCCTTGCTTTTCTAATCCCATATCAAGTCCACCAGCACCGGCAAACAAAGACGATACGGTATATTTATTTAATTTTGTATTAAATTTAACAACATTCATTGTAATGTATTCCCCCTTAATTTTATCTTCTATATATTAAAGGTATATCCTTTAATTAACCAATATTAATTTATTGCTTTAAACTGCCTTGTATATATTTAGTAAGGTATAATAAGATTAGTATTTTTTTACAGGTAGACAGGTAGGCTACATATTAAATAATTATGTAAAAGGCGGTGATCCTTGTTGAATACTGAAACATATCTGATATTAGATGATAAGGTTGAACGCATTAAGAGCAGAAAACAATTATTACCCGAATATGCCCACCAGCGTATACCTTGTGCGGAAGTCTATTATCAAGACAAAGATATTAAATTAATAGCTATTAATTACTGCCATGTATCACCTGAAGGGATATTAACTCCGGAGAATGACGCTGCGGAAATATTTGACATGGCGTTAGATGGAGTTAAAAACGAAATTGAACCTGATGTAGTGCAGAAGTTGTTTAATGTGCTGAAATATAGGCCGAATTCTTGTTTAAATTTTGTGACTTCATATTAATGGACAACAACAGGTATAATGACAACATAACTGATAAGTGTATCCTCTTGCCAAGCACAATAACTGGCTTGCATGTTACCCTCTCCTGCAGATAGAGCAGTAATAATATTACTGCTATTACTCATAAAATCGGGGACAATATACTCCGCAACCACAGGTTGGCCATCTAGCGTGGCGGTCAACTCAATGCTATCGCCTATATCTATGTTAATATTACTGGGGGATATTAAGAGGCCATCTGCACAAGGTAACAATTCTATAACTAGGTTAAATTCTGTGGAGATAGCCGATGTTAAGGCGATATAGCAGTTACGAGGCGCAAAGACTACCGCGTGAGATACAACACCATCTTGTATGATGACAACCGGCTGATTATTACTATATATAGTAGCGGTAATATTGTCTCCGCCGGTTACACTACTGACGGTATAAGCCGTGGAGTCGTCCAGTTGTAGTGGGATCTGTTGTTCCGACTTTATATTGAGGTCGGTATGGATTATATCTTCGGCCAATGCTGTGCCTGTCATAGCTAATATTAATAGTACAGTAAGTAGTATTACTCTTTTCATTTTTTCCCCTCCTTCCTATAAAAAAAGCCCTGCCTTCCGGCAGGGCTGACGCAGGGCGGTATTTAATTATTCAGCGGCCGCGAAATTAAGGACCATCTCCGAGTCAAAGGCTTTGCTGAGGATTCGCTTGTTGTTGACTTCCAGCTGGCCGGTTATAATTACCTCTTTAGGGGTTACACCGTCAGAGTCTGCGATAGTACCTAGAGCAACCGGATAAGTAGTGCCATCAACGGTAGCACCCGTCCCTGTCGGGGTTACGGTAGCAGGTGGTGCCACGCTGTAGTCAGGATTAGCTGTATTGCTATTAAGAGTTAATCTAGCTTGTGTCTGCGCGTCAGTTAGTCCGAGGGTGGTTGGGTCAGCAGTAATAAGGGTAGGGCTCCAGCTTTCCGCTTTGTGTGATACAGATTCGAGAGACATCACAACGGGTATTACTGCTGTGCTCGTCACTGTAATAGTATCGGTGGCCTGCGTTAAGCCGGTTGCGATATCTAGGTTAAGGGTTGCCTTATCAATGCTAATGTCAATGTTAGCAGGGTCTATCTGCCCCTGGAGGGCGATAGTTACGGCGTGAGCCGCGGATATAGGCACTATTAGTGCCATCGCTAAAAAAGCGATAAGAGTCAACTGTGCAATGTGGGTTTTGTTAATTTTTGACATTATAAAATCCTCCTTAAAAATTAATTACTGATGACAACAACAACAGAGCCGCCCTGCCCGTGGCTTAAGTCTCTACCAGCACTAGTAGGGATAGTAATAGCGGTCGCCCCCGGCGTACCGCTATCTAGTGTACGCCCGCTACTGCCCGTAACGACAAACTTAACGCTCCCTGCTTGCCCGCCGTTAAGGGCGCGTGGCACTATTATAGGTATATTAATTAGCGAGTTGCCTGTCTGTCCGTTAACTAGGTCTCGGCCACCCACGGCAGGGATATTAATTATAATTCCACCGCCTTGATCGGGCGAGAAATCTCTAGGCGTTGACTCAGGGATATCTATATTCTGCCCGCCGGGTTGGTCGGGCGAGAAATCTCTAGGCGCTGGATCAGGGATATCTATATTCTGCCCGCCGGGTTGGCCCGCCTCCCATAATTCCACAAAAACACGACTATATTTAGCCGCATATGATTGAGCCGTGGAGCCTTCTTCGCCGTATATTACTGCGTTAGTGTATATAGTGCTGTCTGCATCGTATATGGTCGTGGCCGGGTTGTAGATAGTTATACTGGTTAAGCCCGTGCAACCTTGAAACGCTTGGTAACCTATACTCGTTACGCTATTTGGAATCGTTATGTTTGTTAGGCTTGTGCAACCTTGAAACGCACGAGTACCTATACTTGTTACACTATTTGGTATAGTTATGTTTATTAGGCTTTTGCAATCTTGAAATATATAATTCGGGATTTTTGTTGTTCCTCCAGCGAAAGTGAACTCGGTTATATTTGTACCTGAAAATACTTGTGAATCATAGGAGCCGTATGTTAATTTAAACTCTATTTTAGACACATCTTCGAATATAACTTTGCTTAAATTACTGCAACCATAAAAAGCACTGCTACCTATCTCAGTTACGCTGTTAGGGATAGTTATACTGGTTAAGCCCGTGCAACCTTGAAACGCTTGGTAACCTATACTCGTTACGCTATTTGGGATAGTTATGTTGGTTAAGTTAGTACAACCCCTAAAAGCACGAGTACCTATCTCAGTTACGCTATCAGGGAGAGATACATTAGTTAATGCTGTGCAATCCATACAGGCATAGTCGGGTATTTTTACCGTGCCGTCTGCGAATACTACTGTTGCTAGGTTAGTGCAACCCCTAAAAGTAGGATCAATAAAGTAACCGTTACTTATCTCAGTTACGCTGTTAGGGATAGTGATACTAGTTAGGCCAGTGCAACTTTGAAAAGCACTGCCACCTATCGTAGTTACGCTGTCAGGAATAGTGATGTCGGTTAGACTAGTGCAGTAAGCAAAAGCACTGTCACCAATAATAACCACATCAACCCCGCCAATCTGCGACGGTATCACCACGTCTCCGCCGGGGCCGGTATAACCCGTTATAGTCCCTGTGGCACTATCAAAGGTAAAATCTCCTTCGGCGGCGCTCGCACCCCCCGTAAAAGCAAATAGACCCATCATCAGCAAGGCTAAAACTAAAAATATTTTACGCAACTTTAAATCCCCCCTCTCACAAGCCTCGTAGTAACAGAGAACTTTTCGCCGGTTAGAGTCTCAACGTAAGTGATACAGGCTGTAGCGGAGTCACCCGCGGGTATTACTGCCGCAACCCTATCACCCGGTGCAAGTACCTTACTGGCCCGGTATACCTCCCGCCCGCCAATAATAGTGTAAGGTACGATAGACTGCTCCCCCGTGTTGCGGACAGTGATTAAGGCTTTACCCTCATTAACTGCAACACTTGCCGGGATTGACACGCCTATTTTCCCGGCTTCTGTTTTTTTAATTTTCACGTCTTCTTGGTTAAAATATTCGGTTCCAGGCTTGCCTAGTTGCGGACCTGTTACTACTGCCTGCTTATTACACCCCCTTATCAGTAGCAACAGCAACACGATAATTATTACTGACAGTAATAAGGTAATAATGCGGTTTTTAGGGTTTTGATCCATTTGTATTCCTCCTTTTTAAAAAAGTTTTTAAAAAAGAAAACGGAGGCGTAAAGCCTCCGTTAAAACTAAAAGTATGCTATTGATTATTCTCCGGACTCTCCGGAAGATTCGCCAGTATCTCCGCCAGTTGAGTCACTACCGTTAGTGTCTCCGGATTCGGTAGTGTCAGCAGATTCTCCGCTGTCACCAGTGGATTCCCCGCTAGTATCTTCGCCGCTGGGTTCAGTATTACCAGTATCGGACTCCACCGCCTCTCCTGCGTCACCTGTGCCTTCACCGACAGGGTCGCTATCGGTCGGCTCGGTTGCGGGATCGCCGCTTTCGGGAGTGGTAGATTCTTCGGTGGGTTCTTCTACCGGTTCTTCCTCAATCGGTTCTTCCTCAATCGGTTCTTCCTCAATCGGTTCTTCCTCAATCGGTTCTTCTACCGGTTCTTCCTCAATCGGTTCTTCTACCGGTTCTTCTACCGGTTCTTCCTCAATCGGTTCTTCCTCAATCGGTTCTTCTACCGGTTCTTCCTCCTCCTCCGGCATGCCTACCGGGATAAAGTTAAATCTGGCACCGTTAAGACGACCCTCACCCTCAAGTCGGATTTTTATTTCTGCCTTGTCTACCGAGTCAAAATAAGTAGTGTTGATTATCTGACTGCCTGCTACCTCGGCCACTACATCATCTCTAATACTGATATATACTGTCAGTCCGTCCGGTACACCAATTACAGACTCTAATACTAACTGTTGTTCGGCTTCGGGCATTTGCTCAATTACAGGCGGGTCGGGCGCGGAAACTTCTTCTGCAAGTGCCACTCCGCAAGGGACAGTAAACATCAGGACTCCTGCTAATATAAGTGTTTTCAATTTCATTAAAATCATCCTCCTATAAAAATTAATTAAGTTTAGTCCGGCGGGAGATAGTAGTTGCTACTGCGCCCCCGCCAAAAAGGAATAATAACAGTATCAACCCTGTAATAATTCGTTTTTTTCGTTTTCTATCGTCCGTTATAACCGACAACACCGTTTTCTGCACTGTCAATGTAGCCTTTAATTTAATCTTCATGATTCTCTACCACCTTTCTGCGAACAATAATCCGCGAATAAGGACATTTTTGCTTACCATCTTTGGTATATGCTAAATCTGTTCTGCCTCTATAGTTTTTTGTGATGCCAATCTCTTTTGCTAAATCTCCATTGCCTAAGCCAATTATTTTAAATTGCTCAGGATTATACTGTTCAAGAAATCCATCAGGTACTCCCATATCGCCATAGTAATCATGTGGTATACTTGCTATTTTATCAATGTGGATTGCATCATAATTATCATATTTTATATACTCATCAGGATCATATGATTTGTACAAAACTAAATTTTCATGACGCTTTTCAATATCTACATTAGTGTACCAAAAGGTGTTTCCCATTTTTACATAACGGGTTCCATTCTTTTCGAATGAGATTTTGCCACTATAATTTGGTGCGACTTCATATGTTTTTGCACCGTTACAATAGCCAATCCATAGTTTATTATCCTTAATTAGAGGAAATATCTCCTTATAATGTATCGCATTTATAGTACCAATTATGATGAACTTCTTATCATAATTTATTAACTGAGCTACATATTCGCGGAAGAGAGAAAAAGGCGGATTGGTAACAACAACATCCGCTTGCTTCAATAACTCAACGCATTCGTCGGAACGAAAATCGCCGTCACCTTTAAGACGGGTAAGGACATTTCTCCTATTTCTAATCAAATACTCAACATCTGTTAAATCAATAGCTCCGTCTGCGTTTTCATCGTTTACTTCTGTAATTACAATTTTATGTGGCGATTTAGTAGTTTTATCTTCCTCTCTTTCATGATCGAACAACGATAATTGGCTATTGGCAATAGGGGAGCCAATATAGTAAGTTGCGATCAGTTTTTTCAACCCTAGCGAATTGAAATTCATCGCAAAATACTTAAAAAAGTTACTTTCAAAAGGGTCATCGCAATTACAAAAAACTACCTTACCATTGAAAAAATCTTTATAGTGTCGCATTTCCTTTTCAATATCAGTAAGTTGAGTGTAGAACTCATCTTGCTTAGCTGCCTTAGCTTTATTGAGTGTCCTATTTCCTGCCATGCGATTAACCTCCGTTTTCTATTCTGCATGCTTAACCTCCTGTCGTCTCCGTATCCGGCGCAGCACGATGTCCACGGCCTCCTCAAATAACTCCGGTTGATCTGATTTTGCTAACCTTTGCAACAAGGCATACTCCCGTTGTGTAGCATGCTGTAAAATAATATACATATCATTAAGTCCCATGTTATATCCCTCCTTGCATATAAAAAAAGCCCCGCTGAATTAGCGGGGCTTGTGGGCTATATATTATGTTGTTGTTTCTTGCGACGTCTAAAAATAATAGGTAAGAGTAACAACGGCAGGAACCAGTACCACTTAGGCTTATTAGGCTCTTGTAGTAATTGATAATCTACTACCATATTGACTACTTGCTCAGGTTTATCTGCTGTTAATGCTACCTCCGCCGTCTGAGTTATTTTGTTTGCCTGAACCTGAGATACCGGGATAGACGATACTCTACCCTCATTGTCAATAGTCAGGTTTTGCAGGAGTATTTTTTTGTCGGATACCTTGATATCCGCAATATATAGCTTGTGGTTGCCGAGAGGCACATCTCTAAAGATATACTCACCTTTGGAGTTGGTAGTAGTAGACATCGGCTTACTATGCAACTCTAAACGAGTATTAGCTAGCGGCTTGCCGTTACTCAGTATTACTGTACCTCTTACTGTACCTTTGATGTCGGGAGTAGGCTCTGTGTACTCAATAACCCGTGGTGTGGGCGGTGCCGATGTTGGTTTTACTACTGACGGGATAAAAGACGGTATCACCGGTGTTTCGGGTTCAGGCTCAATAATTGGTTCAGGTTCAGGTTCAGGTTCCGGTTCAGGCTCCGGTTCTACGACTTCGGGCTCTGGTTCAGTTTCGCCGCCGCCACCACCTGTTGTAGGCGGAGTTACCGGCGGAGTTACCGGGGTTTCCGGCTCTGGTATTACTGGCGGCGTTACCGGGGGTGTTATAGGAGATGTATTAAGTTTGATCAACCCTTGCGTGGTGTCTATTATAAGCGACCCCGCAAAAGTCTGCATTATCAAGGGGAACTCATATAATGTGTAGTCTTCGCTTGCCCAGTTATCACCGCCGAAGTAATACTTACTCACTAGATTACCTGATTGCTCGTCTAATTTGTGATATAAATAAATATTATTACCTGCACCATCCCTGTATATTAAAGTTGCTTTTCGGTCAATGGTTTTGTCTGGGTGGTCTTTGCCTAGGTAATAAGGACCTCCTTGATAATCCTCATATATTAGATGTTTTTGGTCGCCTGAATCTATATAATATCCGTTATTGTAGTATGTGTTACCTGCATTGGTATACAGCGGTAAAGACATGTCTCTTGATATATTAGCCTGTAAATTTATATCCCAATATCCAATTGCTTTAGTGGGGAGCACGCTTGTATAACCTGATTTAAACGGATTAGACGGTTGCGGATTAACAATTTCTGCGATATGAGTACAGGATACTATTTCACCAGCCGATGTAAATTCGGCAAAAAAATATCGTGGGTCGCCAAATAAATTAACACCAGCACTATTATAAGCTATATAGAGGTTATTATTAGATAATACCTTAATATAAGCGTCTCTAACGTTTATGCTCATTGCGGGTATCTCTCGGTTATACCTTATTGTCCCATTTTGATTGACTGCTAATAAATGTGGTATATAATGTCCGGTCTCTGGCTCAATAGTATAATCAATACAATATATTATACCGTTAGACTCTACCGGTATCATGGCATATTTAGCATTATTAATAGACGAATCTATCTTCCAGGCTAATACCCCCGCATTTTGATCAACTGCATAGATACAGTTTTCGCTACCAAACACAATTACATCTTGCAGTAAAATGCCGGAACCGGGGATATGCTTTTGAGCATATTCCTTGTCGCTATAAGCAAACTCCCATGTTTGGTTTACTGCACCCTCGCTAAACTCCGAGGCGGTTGTGGGTACTGATGGGTTAACAGCGGATATGCCGTCCTCCATTAAGTTATTATTAATACTAAATGTAGTATTAAATGTACTGGTAATTAACTCCTGAGTGGTACCGAGCTTTATAGCCCCGGATTTAAGGGTAAATGTAGCTTGCGTATTAGTCATGTCGGGGCCATATAGTGCGTAATTATATATAGCGTCGGGCATAACCATATAACTCCATGTTAAGGTAGAGTTACCCGGTGTCCTGTAAGACGACCAATTGCCAGTTACAGTATTAATAGCAGACGAGCTATTAATTGTAAACTCATTAATATCACCCCGGTTAATGGGTTGATTAAACAAAAATATTACCGGTAAATTCTTAATGTAAGCGTCTTGTGTTACATAGTAAGAATTAGTATAACCCGAGTTACCAGTTACCATTAAATTATAACTGCCGTTATTTTTCGGGAATACGCCCAAAAGTTCCAGGGGTAATTGCTCTTTGGCCTGGAAGTCATATGGAGATAGAGGGCCTGGATACTTCCATTTCTTATTGCCAGCCGGCTTAATGTTGTTCTTAAAGGAGTCCGTTGCGTAATTTAGCCGTTGGGATTTAGTAGACCAAGGTAGCTGGTCAATTTCAGGAAATAACTCCCGATAATTAGCATGTGGTACTTGTTTTACATATACTTTAGTTGTGTCGGCGTCCTGATATAGATAATAACTCCTGCCATACTCCCAAGCTCCTGAATACTCTTGGATTATTTCAACCTCGCACGGGTATTGCATAATAATAGGTTGATATGGGTCTAATTGCCCATCGGCAGGCGTAAAGGCAACGGAGTACAACACATCCTCGGGAGTAGTAGTAACCGTAACCGTAATTTGGTCGCTGTACACAGCCATATCAGGCGCAGTATATATTGCATCTATTACTGCCGTACCCTCGGCGACTCCGGTAATTACGCCGTTACTATCTACTGTAGCTACAGCCTCGTCTTGTGACTGCCAAGTAACCTCGGTAGTTATATCAGTAGTTGTAGTGTCCGTGTAATGCAGTGTAGCGGTAGCTTGTGCTGTATCGCCAATAGTTATAGTATCTGTTACTGATACCTCTAACTTATCAATATCAGCAGCGTAACCTGCACGTGGCATTATCATTGCCACGGCGAAACACAACATAATTATTACTGCTATAATTTTATGTTTTTGCATTTGCATTCCTCCTTATAAATTTAAATTATAAAGCCCGTGCGGGTTTATTGCCTCTCCGACTTCTAAAATGGCCTTTGCGTTCTAATTCATTCCTTTTTTCTGTCCGCAACCAATGGTGATACTGACTATCACCAAGCGTAGTTACAACCACTTTATCGCCGTTGCACGGGTCGTCACGGACAACAACATAAATGTCGTTGTACTCTACTTCGATATTTTTCTGACTGCCGGGACAGTTACGGGTTTTTCTGCCTTTTTCAGCTACATCGGTTAAAAGTGCCGTTATTTCGGGTGCTGGAGTGTCCTCAAGACCCCATACACGCGTCCGGGCTTGGTCTATAGCATGTTTGGTTACTACTATTGCCATTATTAATACCTCCTATCTTAAAATATAATTAATTTGGTTAAACGCGTTGGCAGCGTCATTTAACGCTGTAAATGTCGTGGTATGCGGGATAGCCGCAATACCGGGCAGTAGGACAATTAGAGTAAAATACATAACTCCTGCGCCCCAGATTACTGCTGACACAAGGGCTAACACGGTATCGTGAGTGTTTTTGTTGACGAAGTAAAAAATATAAACAGATATAAGTACGATAGTTATTTCTGCCGAGTAATTCGGCAAGCTTTGGAGGCAAGAGACTACCTCTTGCCCAAGGAGGGCTATTACCGTTAAATACATAACAGTAAACCAAGTCAACAGCTTATAAGTCTCCCTGCGATCCCGTCTCCGCCCCTCATTAATTAACTCTTGCATAGTCATAGTTATGACCTCCTTTATAAAATAATTTTTTGCATAAAAAAAGCCCGCTTTAAAAAAGCGCGGGCGGGTTGCTAATATTTGTTTTGTTTTATTACTGACTTAATAAATAGTGCGTCCTAATAAGCACCTCCCGATATGTCCCATCAAACCCGTTTATATGTCCCATCAAGCCCGTTTATATGTCCCATCAAGCCCGTTAATATGTCCCATCAAGCCCCTGCCTAAATCCCGAACGCCTACAGGGACGGGCGTTATAGCGATTTCTCAAAAGGGGGAGTATATTATAGTATATAGAGTATACTATAGGCGTTCCGCCACCTTTCGGTGGTGGCGGACGCCTATTATTTATTACTGATTCAGTAAAAATATATTGTCAGTAATAATTAATTACATAGGAGTAATATCGATAATGATATTGTTGTTTTTATCAACTTTGTAGTCTTGGATAAGGGTCGGTTGCAGTACATCCAGTAATGGCGTTACCTGTTTAATGGTTTTGCTTGGTTTATTGGACTGATAACCTGCGATATTATTAAGGGTATCAGCCTTGTACTTTACTGACTTATAATTGCGTTGTGCCGCAAGTGCGTAGGCTATGTTTTTTGCGGGAGTTATAACCCGTGGACGCAGATTATTATTAATATGTATCAGCGTCTCCCGTGGCATATTAGCCCGCGGTAAGTTACTCGTGAGTAGGTCAGCATATATCCGATTGATTTGCATTTCGTATTCGTAACCGGATTCGCCGGGCTTGCGGATATAATCATTAACGAAACCAAATGTCGCACGGTACTCTTCCGTTTTTTTTGTTTTGGGATTATACCGGTAAAGCAACTGATTAACTACTCTATAACAACTTAAAGCAGTCAGTATATTCTGCACATCGCCATAAGCGCGGCCACTATACTGCATACCAATAGCCTCTAATATCCGCGATACTAACTTGCCTCGCAGGATATCATCAGTAGGATTGTCGGATAAGTACAGAGCTGATATCCCTGCTACTACATCGCGGGTTAGGCTTGCATTTTTGGGCAGCGCCTGCGCTGCTGGTACAGGTAATGTTACTATATCTTGCAACACATACTCCCGCTTGCTGTCAGGGTCGTTAGTACGCCTCCAACGGCGGGCGTTGTCATTATCAGTAGTAATAGTATCCCAATTTTCGCCAACAATTTTGAAGTCGAAAATTTCGCCATCTCTGCAAAACTGTACTGGCAGAGTTACTCTATCTTGTTGCATTAATATAACCTCCTATATGGTTTTTACTGCCGATAAGGCAGTAGGAAAATCTCTAATACTGCCTGTAAGGCCGTTGAATAGCAACGGTACAGACTTACATACATTGCCATGGTATCTGCTCTTAAGGATAAGTATCTCTAATAGACTTGCCTCTGCCTTATCCGCATAAGCTATTGCCTCCTCGGTTGCCTTGCTGTCATCAGACCAATACCATCCATCTGATGGTACTCCCGGTATACTACCTTGTCTACGCGCCATCGACGCATTCCAGATTCCGTACACATTAGCGGAGTACTGCTCAATAGTGGCACTATGTCTGATACATGTTAGGCTAGGTTTATCGGTATTCCGGGCCTCCCGGTTGATTTGGGCGAACAGGAGTATCGGTATCTGCGTAGATATTGCATAACTATTAAGAGTGTCCATTACTGCCTCTATCTCCTCATCCCGTGTCCTGCCATTTTTATTGGCCGGTCGGAGCTGCTGGATATAATCGACAAAAATAATGTCAGGCTTAACCGCGTCAGCATACTTAATTAGGTCAGCGTCCCTACTATTAACAGGGGTTATGTAGATTAAATCCTGTAACCGCTCTAACTCCCGATATGCCTTAATGACAGCGGGTAAAGCAGGTTGAGAGCTTAATATATTACGGTACTCATCAGTGGTTTTAGCAAGACTTAAATCAGCGATGATGGACAGCAACCGCATTACTAATACGGACTTATCCATCTCCCCGGAAAAAAACAGTACCTTTTTACCCTGCTGTAAGTAATGCAGTAATAATTGCAGGGCAACTGCGGTTTTTCCGTGGCTTGTGCCTGCGATAAAGGTTGTAATACTGCCGTTATCTATCTCCGTTAGTTTTTGCAACTCCCGCCAGGGTAATTTGAGCCCTGGTGGGCGTAGGGCGTATGCGGTCAGGCAGTCAATAATATTGATACTGATATCAGTTAACGGATCAGATGTGGGCGGAGTAGGAGTTACGGGTACGGGTACAGGTACGGGTGTAACCACGCCTGTATACGGATTTATGCCCGCAGGAGGATATATGCCGCTATCAGTAGGATTATATTGGGGCGGATTATCCCAGTCGGCCGCGAACCCTTGACTCCAATCACCGACAAGACCTATATTATCTTCCATTTTTTATAACCTCCTTAAAAATTGATATAAAAAAAGCCCTGCCAAAGCAGGGTTGAAAAAAAGCGGACGTGCGTCCCATTATTGTATATATATGTAGCAAGGTGTATATTTATTTTAGTCATTTTGACTAAAATAAATGTTAGTCAGTATCATTTAATAGCACTTAATAAGGTTTACAGCAAAATTAAAATGCCTATATATCGGTACTTATCATTGGGTATGATAAGTAAATTATGATTCGTAATCAGCAGGTCGGCGGTTCAAATCCGCCCATCGGCTCCAGTTAAAAACAAGTAACCGCGCAGTTCTGTGCGGTTTGTTGCTTTTCTGGCATATTCACTTTTCGCATTCTCGTCGCCAAATCGTCGCCATAATTATTACGGCAAAAAAAAGGAGCCGTTTGGCTCCCTTTGGTGTTATGACAAAACAATTACTTTATTATTAATTAAGCCTGACTTTTCTAATACGTCATAGGCATATAGAACTTGGGTTTTATCAAACCAATTCTTTTTCATTAGTAAAAAGTCGGCAACTTTTTCTTTATCTTTGTCTTCAAAAATAGGTTCGGTGCTGTATATAGTGAAGTGAGGCTAAAAGCTCTTGCCAATCAGTGGAATTCATCTCTACTGGTTTATTATCCCTTAAAACAACGAATTGTGGTGAAACATTCGATGAGTAGTCTTCAAAAAGAGGAACTGGGTAGTTATCTGAAAACTCGTCTGGAATATGCGGGTACACATGAGGAACTATTTACCTCTCCGTCTATCGAAGCATTTATGGGGTTACCAGCGGTGTACCCCGCTTGGTTAATAGCCTGGCTACAAACGCTTTATTGGTTGCTTGTGAAAAAAAGCAACGGCTGGTCGATGAGGAAACTGTTTATCAGGCTCAAAGTGAATTGAATTTTTAGTCCCACACCAATAAGGGCCGTTGGAGCAATTTTAATCTGACGGCCTTTTTCATATCAATCAAGCCAATTAATAAACTGATTAAACAGTTAATGGAAAGGGGGAATTGATTTGATAAGGCAGGAGGATCTGGGATTTCTATTAGAAGAGCTGATGGCTTTACCCGCAGAGACCGAGTGGGTGGAATTTAAAGAAGCCAAGAATGCCTTTAATTTTGATGATATCGGTAAATATTTTTCTGCCCTGAGTAATGAAGCGAATCTAAAGGATAAACGCTGTGGATGGCTTATCTTCGGTGTTCAAGACCGACCGAGACAAGTGGTTGGTACGCGCTTCAGGGAGAACCGGGCTGATCTGGATAACTTGAAAACGGAGATTGCTTTTCATATGACTGAACATATTAGCTTTATGGAAATCTATGAAATCCAGTTGCCCGAAGGTAGAGTAGTAATGATGCAGATCCCAGCTGCCCCGCAAGGAATTCCCCTGGCCTGGAAAGGCCATTATTATGGCCGAACTGCCGAATCTATTGGTGCATTGAACCTCCAGGAAATTGAACAAATCCGCAGTGAAATACGAGACTACGATTGGTCGGCGCAGATCTGTCCGGGTGCTGGTATTGAGGATCTGGACCCAGAGGCGATAGCCAGGGCCAGAACTGAATATAAGAATAAAAATCCGCGCCTGGCGAAAGACATAGATGCTTGGGATGATACTACATTTTTAAATAAAATCCGGCTCACCATAAAAGGCCAAATTACCCGGAGTGCCATTATTTTATTAGGCAAAGAGGAGGCCGAACAATTTATTAGTCCGGCTGTGGCTAGGATTACTTGGGTATTAAAAGATGATCAGGGCATGGAGAAGGATTATCAGCATTTTGGACCACCCTTCCTGTTGAATACGGAAGAGGTATATAACCAGATTCGGAATTTGAATTATCGCTATCTGCCGGATAATTCTTTGTTTCCGACTGAGATTAAGCAATACGAGCCCTATCTGATCCGCGAAACTTTGCACAACTGTATTGCTCATCAGGACTATGAGCTGGGCGGTAGGATCAATGTGGTTGAAAAATCTGATGAGTTGCTTTTTACTAACCTGGGCGATTTTCTTCCGGGATCAGTGGAGAATGTTATTGCCACCGATGCGCCTCCGGAAAAATATCGCAATCCATTTTTAGCTAATGCGATGGTAAATTTGAATATGATTGATATTATTGACAGCGGGATAAAAAAGATGTTTAACCTGCAACGCCAACGATATTTTCCTTTACCTGATTATGATCTGAATGAACCGAATCGGGTTAAGGTCAGGATTCTAGGTAAAATCATTAATGAAAACTACACCCGTTTGCTTATTAAACGGTCTGATCTGAATCTTAAGACGGTAATAGACCTTGATAAGGTACAGAAGGGGATTCCTTTAGAACTGCAGGATGTCCGGAAACTTCGTTCGCAAGGACTTATTGAAGGCACTAAATCGAAAATATATGTTTCTGCCCAGATTGCCTCCCTTACCGATAGCAAATCAGATTACATTAAAAATAGAGCTTTCGATGACGAGTATTACAAAGATTTAGTTATTTCATATCTTAAGAAATATAAAACGGCCAGTCGCAAGGATATTGATGATTTATTGCTTAATAAATTATCTTCGGTTCTAGATCAACAACAAAAAAGGAATAAGGTTAGAAACCTTTTATATGTAATGTCAAAGAAAGAGGGCATTATTCAGAACAATGGAACTTCACGCAATCCGATTTGGGTTTTAAAAAATTCAGTGACATAGAACATCTTAGATGAACTTAAGATGAACTTAGATGAACTTAAGATGAACTCGAAAAATAAATATTCTCATAAAATACGAATATAACGGGATCAGTTTTTTTGAAACGATCATCTAAGGAATACCGAATTCGATATTTCAAATTGACTTTAAGATGAATAGAAGTGCTTGAAGCGTTATTTTTATTGAAATGAAATTATAAAAGAGGCTATATGTCCTTCAACTAACGGCGTAATTGAGTATTCCGGAGCAGTTTACCCCGCCTGTCCGGTGGTTGGAAACCGTCGTACCGTAAGCGGAAAGCGTGTTTTAAAAGCCTCCTCCGATATAATGTATCAATGCACCTGAGGGTGTAAATACATTAGAAGGAGGTCATCAATATGACCAAGTTGTTACTGCCACCTCATAATGTCCGCACCCCCCTTTGTCCTATTTCATTATGCAATAAAGACCACTACTTCGGCTACGGTCAAAAATATAATATCATCCATACTATTCACCAAGCTTCCGAAGCGTTTCACCATGGTTTGAATTTACTTTTTCAAGTGCTGACCGGAATCGTTCTTCCCTATCCGGCTCCTTCACTGGAGAGATAATAATACTTTTTCCATCAGTAATGATCTTCAAAGGCGTGTTAATGGTAATTTCCAGCAGTTCAAGAATAGGCTTATCAATAATCAGAGCAGCGCTATTGCCATGTGAGGATAACGTCTTTATCATTATTGGCACCCCCTAGTGCTACAATGTATATACATTGTAGCACCATAATAGCTGCTTATCAAACGACATTATATTATTACTAAGAAAGCATTAATAAGAGCTTTCAAGTATATAAAACAGCGGGAGGTGATGCCTGTGAAATATACAGGTCGTATTTACAAGCGAGGTCCTGGTAATTACGAGGCAATTGTTAATTTCAAAGATGATGAGTTGCGCATAATGTCAACCGAATCAATTTCAACTGTGGAATCAGCCGATAAGCACAGGTTTCTCAAGCAATGCTATTCTACGATTATCACAATCAATTTCTGCCTCAATACCATTGGGAAAAATGCAAACAGGTGAAGTATGACTGCAATTCACATTATAAATAATAGGAAGTTCTCTTCTCCTCGCCTCTTCACCAATCACCTTTATATAAACTTCTTTATATTCTTCATAGAATTTCTCATCTAATGGTTTCCCAACGATTATCCCATTTAGCTGGTGAATAATTCCCTGAGCCACAAGATTACGAAGAAAGTATTTTACATCATTCGGGGCAGGATAATCCTCCGCAGTTTCCAAAAACAACAATTCCCCTTTCCATTCATCTACCACCGGCCATATTTCCGTACCAATCATCATACTGAACACACTCAGGCAGCCACCCAAAAGTACCCCCCTTACAGTGCCATGACCCTGCAATACTTCGAATCCTTTTTGATCTCTGACCATTGTTCTGCAAATTTGATTATTATCAGGATTGCTCCAATCAAGCAGTTCAGAAGTCCAGTATTCACTTGGCAATATTTCAATTCGATCTGTCGGTGCAAACAATGTTCTATTGATAGCATTAATCGTATAATCATGCATCTGAACATTCTCTGCAAACTCCAGCATAACACACGGTCCTTGAAACGAAACCAGGCCAGCTGTCTATGGCAAAATAGAAATACAGCGAATGGCAAGTTAAAAATACAGCAGTAAAATGGAAAAAATCATCGCCAGCACCCTAAAAAATATACTACTCTTTTTGTGAACAGCAAAAAGGAGGTAGTAAAGAAAGGATGCTAACGATGATACAAAGATATCATATCAAACACCAAAGCTTTCATAAAGGAAAGTCTTTAAGAAGTATTGCAAAAGAAACTGGCCATGACTTTAGAACCGTAAAAAAGTATGCAGAAGAATCAGATTTTAACTTAAAAACGAGGCCCAAGAGAGGAAGGCCGTCTAAACTTGATTCGGTCAAACCAATCATTGACGCCTGGCTAACAGAGGATCTCAAAAGACCAATTAAGCAGCGGCATACGGCAATTCGTATCTATAACCGCCTGCTCAATGAACACAGTGATATATTTAATGCCGGCGAAAGAACCGTTCGCAGTTATGTAGCTGCCAGGAAAAAAGAACTATATGGAGAAAAAGAAGGTTTTCTTCCCTTAGAGCATCCACCGGGTGAAGCCCAGGTGGACTTTGGTGAAATCATAATGATTGAGCAAGGCAAGAAAATCAAGGGTTTTGAACTGGTCCTATCCTTGCCTTACAGCAATGCAGGATATCCCCAGGTATTCAGAGGGCAGAACCAGGAATGCCTGCTAACCGGATTAAAAGATATATTTGAACATATAGAGCATGTTCCCCGAGTCATCTGGTTTGACAACCTGTCAGCAGCTGTGGCTGGGATTGGGGATAATAGTGATAGGAAACTGGTAGACCAGTTTTATCGTTTTATGCTTCATCATGGCTTTAAAGCTCAGTTTTGTAACCCTGGTAAAGGTCATGAAAAAGGCCATGTTGAAAACAAAGTTGGATACAGCCGCCGGAACTTCTTTGTACCTGAACCAGCCTTTGATAATATTCAAGAATTCAACCATGGACTTTTTGCCGTGGCAGAAAAAGACCACCAACGTAAGCACTACCGCAAGGATTTTAAAATAGCAGAATTGCTTAAAGAAGACACCCTTGCCATGCTGCCACTGCCGGCCAAGCCTTTTGATATTGGCCGTACAGAAAAACTCCTGGCCGATAAATACGGCAAAGTGATATATGATGGCAATATTTATTCAGCTTCTCCCCAGGTGGCAGGAAAAGAAATATACATAAAGCTGCGTGCACATCAGATTGAAATACTAAATGAAGACTACCAGTCAATTGTAACCCATAAACGGCTATATGGTCAGGGACAGGAAATGATGGACTGGCTGCCCTACTTAACTACATTAGCAAAGAGGCCTAATGCTTTAAAATACACTGGCTTTTATCATCAGCTGCCTGATCCCTGGAAGGAATACCTGGCCGATTTAAGCTATGAGGAGAAAAAGAAAAGCCTTCACTTGCTGGTCAGGATGATTACTGAAACAGATATGGATACAGCAACCATCTGTTTATTGGAAACCATGGATTCGGGCAAAGCAGATGCAGACAGCATACTATTAAGTTACCGAAGATTAACCGAACCCACCTTTAATGATTTTTTGCCGCTAATATCTGCCGGCATAAATTCACCGGCAATATTTACACCTGATCTGACCTGCTATGATGTGTTTCTGAAAGCAGGTGAAAATAGATGAAAGAACTTATCAAAGAATATTGCAAACAACTAAGATGGGGAAATGGCCTGGTCAAGAACTATGCAAGTATTGAAGCTGATACCCATGAAGAATTTCTTGCCAAACTTCTGGAAATGGAGCTAAAAACCCGGGAAGTCCATCGTAAGAATCGCTGCTTAAGACAGGCCAGCTTTGATGTAATTAAAACCTTTAACGGCTACAGCCTTGACCATATAGAAATCCCGGCATCTATACCAGTAAATGATTTAAAAACTGCTGCTTTTTTAGCACGCAAGGAAAACCTGATTCTTTACGGTCCGGTGGGTACCGGTAATTATCAAAGGTTTTTAGTTATGGAAAGAAATTAGTGCATATCTTGCTATATAAACGATTGTGCTTTAATTTCTTT
>ENA-UOUL01000877-UOUL01000877.1-bioreactor-metagenome-genome-assembly--contig:-NODE-877-length-47604-cov-49.449281_pt1 | contig 47604 bp, 48 predicted proteins | sample MGYA00249838_ERZ747220 | MGnify/ENA primary metagenome ERZ747220 (study PRJEB28778, sample SAMN05720191) | bioreactor metagenome | isolation source: Anaerobic biogas reactor | place: USA:Washington... | reverse complement strand
CGGGTCCGGCGGCAGGCCGTCGCCCGCATCGCCTCCGTCGTCCACCAGGTGGAGGATGACCTCCTCTTCCTGAACGAGGCGCGAAACATACTCCGAAAACTTCCGCACGTGAGCGAGGACGAGTTCACCGTGGTCGTGGCAGGATACCCCAACGTCGGTAAATCATCGTTCATCAGGCTCGTCTCCACGGCGGAACCCGAGATCGCCGCTTACCCCTTCACCACCAAAGGGGTCATCGTCGGCCACCGTGATATCGGGCGGCGCGAACGGATCCAGTTCATCGATACGCCCGGGGTTCTCGAACGCCCGGCCGACGAGAGAAACCCCATCGAGCGGCAGGCGGTGAGCGCCATCATCAACACGGCCGACGTCGTGCTCTTCATACTGGACGCAAGCGAGCACTGCGGCTACACGCTCGACGATCAGGTTCGGCTCCTCGAAGAGGTCCGCGGGCTTGTCGATGTCCCGGTGGTGGCGGTCGCAAACAAGGCGGATATTCGGGGGATCGAGGGCTGCCCCGCGATGTCCACGCTCACCGGCGAGGGCGTGGAGGCGGCGCTCGATCTCCTCCTCATATACAGAAAGGGCACCACCCAAACGAACCTGCGAGAACCGCCCCAACCAGAAACCCGAGAATAGCGCCGCCGTTCAAGGGGGGAAGACCCGCCTGGGGGTTGCCCCTGTTGACGAAGCGGAGGAGGACGGCAAGGCCGGCAAGCGAGCCCACCATCGCGCCGAGCGTCGGGGCGGAGAGGGTCCAGAGGACGGCGGGCGCATCCACGAAGACGTGCGACGACGTGACAAGAATGGTGGGCATGATGAGGTCGCCCATGCCCATGACGAACGCGCCGCGCTCTTCTCCCTCCGCTATGTTGAGCCCCTCTCTTCGGAACGAGTAATCCGCCCGTTTCGGGACCACGACCATGATCGGGGCTTTTGTCTCGAGAACGCCCTCCGCAAGCGTGATCATGTGTTTCGTGCGGTAGACCGATATGGCATCATAGATAGCGAGCAGAACGAGCAGTACAAGGACCGGGAGGATGGCAAGGGAGACCCCGAAGATCGATGCGACCCCTGCGGATATCAGGACGCCGAGGACATCGATGACGTACCACTCGGGGTAGAGATAGAGGAGCGCCGTCGCCGCCGCGGCAGCGATGATCGCTCCGACGGCAGCGGCATCGGTGGCCCCGAGCACAAGAAGCGAGAGCGCCGAGAAGATATAGAGGAATGTCATGAATATGGCAAACCCGATGAAGAGGGCGATGAAGCGCCGGCCTCCGAACCGTATCAGGAGGAGCAGGATCAGCGTGAAGACGAGCAGCATCCCTATAAATATCAGGGGATTTGCAACCGATTCAGGATCTTCGAACGCCGCAAGACCCGCCGCCTGCATGGGAAGCACGAGGATGACGGCGATCACCTGGACGGAGAGGAGCATAAGGGGCATTCCAAGAAGCGATAGCCAGTCACGTACCTGCATCATATGTCTCCAGTCATTTTAGGTAGGTTAATTAATGCATCCTCATCACTTTAAAATATGGAGATTCGCGAACTCATCGGCGACATTGTTCTCACCATCGTGATGGTGGTCTCCACCGTCGTGCTGGTGATGCGGTTCTGGCAGGACCTGACCATAGCGGTTGCTGCGACGCTCATGATGCTCTCTCTTGGGGGCTTGCTCATATCTCTCGGCATGAAGATCGTGAGCCTCGAGCGGAGCGTCGCACAGCGGGAGCGCACCATGCGCGTGAACATCGAGGAGATGGAGAAGACGATGAGCGCCAGGTATGACAACACGATCAGCCATATCGAGGGGATCGTCGACGGGCTCTCCCGCCGGATGTACCGCTGAACCGGACCGCCATCTTAATGGTATCTCCCTCTCTCATGAGTAGATAGCATGGGCGTTGCTATTCGCGATATTCTCGCAGACTGTAAAGAACCGCTGGCGTGGAACGACCTCTCCGGCATCGCCGCCGTGGATGCCCACAACGCGCTCTACCAGTTTCTCTCCATCATCCGGCAGCCTGACGGCACCCCGCTGATGAACGGTGCAGGGAGGGTCACCTCGCACCTCTCCGGCATCCTCTTCCGGACGGTGAACTTCCTGGAGAAGGGGATCCGGCCGGTCTTTGTCTTTGACGGAAGACCGCCGGAGTTCAAGCAGGGGACGATCAACGAGCGGCGCGAGATCCGCGCAAGGGCCGACGAGGCCTGGAAGACCGCGCTTGCGGAGGGGGATATGGAGGAGGCGTACAAACAGGCGAGCGCATCCGCCCGGATCGACGGCCATATACTTGAATCGTCCCGCGAGCTCCTGGACCTGCTCGGTATCCCCCGGGTGCAGGCGCCGAGCGAAGGCGAAGCGCAGGCCGCCCACATGGCGCGGAGGGCGGGTGTCGCCTACGCGGTCTCGCAGGACTACGACTCGCTCCTCTTCGGCACCCCGGTCCTGGTGCGGAACCTCACGATCAGCGGGAGACGGAAGATGCGGGGACGGACGATCACGGTGAATCCCGAGCGCATCGTCCTCTCCTCCCTCCTCGACCGCCTCGGCGTGACGAGGGAGCAACTCGTCGATATCGGCATCCTGGTGGGCACGGACTTCAACCCCGGCATCCGGGGCGTCGGCGGCAAGACGGCCCTGAAGATCGTTCGAAAAGGTGAATTTGCATCTGTCATCGCCGAGAAACAGCCCGACTTCGACCCTGATCCGATCCGCGAGTTCTTCCTCGATCCGCCGGTCACCGACGACTACACCCTCGAGTGGCGGCCGCCGGACGTCGAGGGGGTCGTCTCCATGCTCTGTGGACGCTACGACTTCTCCGAAGACCGGGTGAGGAGCGCTCTTGCCAGGGCCCCGGCGAAGGGGACGCAGAAGACGCTCGATGCCTGGTTCTGACGAGGCGCCGGAGAGATCGTTTCCCACCAAAATCGCGGGCATCGAGCATCATTGGGGATGAAAGCCCCAAAAAACCCCGGTCCTCTTCTCTGTCAACGGCGCAACGGATATATTTCGGAAGGGTATCGGGCTGTCACATCAACCCGGCGGTGACGATAGCCCTCTTTGCGACGGGGCGGTTCCCGGGCCGCGACGTAGGTCCCTATATCGCCGCGCAGCTCCTCGGTGCCGCGGCCGCAAGCCTTCTCTTTGCCTGGGCTATCGGCCCGGACGCCGTCACGATCGGGGGCCTCGGTGCAACGGCGCCCTTCCACGGCATCGGCTACCTGCAGGCGATCGCCATCGAGGCCATCGGGACGTTCCTCCTGATGCTCGTCATCATGGGCGCCGCCGTCGACGAACGGGCCACACCGGGTTTTGCCGGCCTCGTGGTCGGTCTCGTGGTCGCCGGCATCATCACGACGACCGGGAACCTGACCGGCGCATCGCTCAACCCCGCGCGTACGTTCGGGCCGTACCTCGGGGATTGGCTGCTTGCCGGGCAAAACCTCTGGGAGTTCTTCCCGATCTACATCGTCGGGCCCATCATAGGCGCGGTTGCCGCAGCGATCCTTTACGACAACCTCTGTTGCGACGATTAAACCGATATCACTTTTTTTTCTGCGGGAACCGTTCCGGATCGGTCTCGACGTCGATGACGACGGACGTGTTCATCTTCAGGGCCTCCCTGACCGCGCCGGGGAGGTCCTGCGGCCGGGTCACGCGAATCCCGGCGCCTCCACAGGCCTCGGCATAGGCGGCAAAGTCGGGGTTCGTGAGATCGATCCCGAAGGGCGGGTAGTGCTCCTCCCGCTGCTCCTCGCGGATCATGGCAAGTTCGCGGTTGCTCAGGACCACCACGACGATAGGGAGATCGTATTTGATGGTCGTGACGAGATCGCCCATGACCATCGAGAAACCTCCATCCCCGACGATGCAGACGACGGTTGCATCAGGGTAGGCGAGTTTTGCCGCAATCGCCCCGGGGAGCCCAAAGCCCATCGTCCCGAGGTAGCCGGACATTGCGAACCGCTGCCGTTTCATACGGAAGTTCCGCCCGAACCACCACTGGTTGTCACCGACATCGATGGATATGATTGCATCCTCCGGCAGGAGGTCGGAGAGGACCTTCATGACGTAGGGCGGGCGGATGGGGGTGGCCTCCGGGTCGGCCTCCTGGTCGAGCCGGTCGAGCCATTCCCGTTTCTTCTCCGCGAGCCACTGCCGGGTATCCGGGTCCTCCCGCGCCCGGACCTGCCCGGCGATCCGGGGAAGAGCAAGGGCACAGTCGCCGTAGACCCCTACCGCAAGCGGATGTTTCCCGAGCTGGAGCGGATCGATGTCGATCTGGACGGCCCGCTTACCCGGCGGTATGCCGGTGTGGTCGGAGAAACTCATGCCGCAGGCGATCACGAGGTCCGACTTCAGGACGAGCATCAGGGCGTGGGGCGTCCCGAGCTCGCCGTGCACCCCGGCGACCCACTCGTTATCGTCGGGGAGGATACCCTTTCCGCGGAGGGTGGTGACGATCGGCGCCTGGATCTTTGTTGCAAGGTCAAGGACCGCCCCGGCCGCGTGCAGGGCCCCGAACCCGGCGACGATGACCGGGCGGTGGGCACCGTCGATCGCTTCCACCACCGCCCGGACGGCCTCGTCGGTCGGCGCGACACGGGTCGAGGGAAGGCAGGTCTCGCGCTCGCAGTAGGCGGCCTTGAGCGGTGCGGCCTGGATATCGTTCGGGACCGAGAGCTGGGCGACGCCGCGGGCGATGATGGCGTAGCGCAGTGCCCGGGTGAGGAGTTTGACCGCGGTCATCGGGTCGGCGACGGTGCTGTTGAAGACGGTGATGGGCCGGAAGAACGCATCCTGGTCGATCTCCTGGATGCCGCCCGGGCCGGAGTACTGCATCTTCACCTGCCCGTTGAGCGAAAGTACGCTCGCGTGGTCCTCCTTTGCGTCGTAGAGCCCGGTCGCGAGGTTCGTCGCCCCCGGACCGGCGATGGTCAGGCAGGCGGCTACCTTCCCGGTGAACTTGTTGTAGGCGGATGCCGCCATCGCCGCGGTCTGTTCGTGCCGGACGACGATGTAGCGGACGTCCTGGTTCCTCCGGACCGCATCCACGAGCGGGAGAGACGATGCGCCGGGGATGCCGAAGAAGAGGTTGACCCCCCATGCCGCGAGTTCCGCTATCAGGACGTCGGCTACGGTCGTCTCCGGCCCTTTAGAGGTCGTTTTCATCATTCTTCTCCACCTCCTCCCCATCGACCCGCACGAACGCATCCTTCCCGACCATGCACTCAGGACATCGCCAGTCGGCAGGGAGGTCTTCAAACCGCGTTCCCGGTGGTATGCCGGCGGCGGGGTCCCCCGCCTCTTCGTTGTACTCATAATCACAGACACTGCACACCCATCGCGCCATACCGTTCACATCCTGGAGGTGAAACTCCGGGCCATACCCGAGTTCCATGTATAAAAATGCCTCGCCCCGGGCGATCGGGCCGGGCTCCCGTGCCGCCGGCGCACGAGGTTTCCCGCCGCCGCCTGCGGTTCCCCGTCTGCCCTTCAGGGGAACAACTGCATGACGAAGCGGATCCCCATGGTGGGCTGCATGCCCCCTGATATATACCGGCAGGTATACAACACCACGTAAACCCATACCAGGAGTCACCATGGAGATCAGAGAGACACACCCGTTCGACCTGACGCCGGCGGAGGCCGCCCACCTCCAGGAGGCGCTCCGGACCAGAGTCCGCCTCACGGGCGATATCGGAGAGGTCTCCCTTGTCGCCGGCGTCGACGCCTCCTACGTGAAAGGCTCAAACGTTATCCACGCGGTCGTCGTCGCCCTGGGCTACCCCGACCTTGCCGTCGTCGAGCGGGTCGCCGCCCGCACGGAGACGTCGTTTCCCTATATCCCCGGCCTTCTCACCTTCCGGGAAGGCCCTGCCGTCCTCAAGGCGTTCCGGAAGCTGCGATCAGAGCCCGACGTCATCTTCTTTGACGGCCAGGGAATCGCCCACCCGAGGGGGCTTGGGATCGCAAGCCACATAGGCGTCCTGCTCGACCGGCCCACGGTCGGGGTTGCAAAGAGCCTCCTTGTCGGCAGCGTGGAGGAGCCCGGGGTCACCCGGGGGTCGACCGCCCCCATCATCCGCGACGGCGAGACGATCGGTATGGCGGTGCGGACGAAAGAGAAGACGAAACCGGTCTACGTCTCCGTGGGCAACCGGATCGATCTTTTTCAGGCGGTCGACCTCGTCCTCGCGACCGCACGAAGATACCGGCTCCCGGAACCGACCCGGCAGGCTCACCTCTTTGCAAACCTTGCGCGGAAGACGGGGATCGGTGAGGATAGACAGACCGGCCTCCCCTCCCCGGAGGCACGGCGGGAAGGGTAGCACATACCTCACGCATTTCCATGAGAGCGATGGGGAGTACCGGACGCCGCGATCCGGCGGCGCAGGTGCCGGTCGAAACCGTTATCAATCTTTGAGAAGGATTAACGTTTACCGGTCGGCGTGGCGCGACGATGCCGGTCGCCGAATGGTGTGGAGCGTGAAAGATGTCGGAAATTACTCGCACAGACTGTATAATGACCGGAATAAGCCCGATGGAGGCGGAAAGATATGGCCGCGCGTGAGATTGTGCCGGGCGTCCGGTCCGTCGGGGTCATCGACTGGGACCGCAGGATCTTCGATGAACTGATCCCGCTCCCCGACGGCACCTCCTACAACAGTTACCTGATCCGGGGCAGCGAGAAGACGGCGCTGATCGATACCGTCGACCCCGTAAAGACCGCGGAACTCATGGCAAACCTTGACCGGGCCGGCGCTGAAACGATCGACTACATCATCGCAAACCACGCCGAGCAGGATCACTCCGGCTCGATTCCGGCGATGCTCGCCCGCTTCCCCGAAGCGAAAGTGGTGACGAACCAGAAGTGCCGGGACTTCCTGGTCGACCTCCTCCATATACCGGTGGACCGGACCATCGTCGTCGGCGATAAAGAGACCCTCCCCCTGGGGGGAAAGACGCTTGAGTTCATCCTCGCGCCCTGGGTCCACTGGCCGGAGACGATGCTCACCTACCTTCAGGAGGACCGGATCCTCTTCTCCTGCGACTTCTTCGGGTCGCACTACGCGACGAGCAGCCTCTATGTCCCGAACGAGGGCGTGATCTACGAGTCGGCAAAACGCTATTACGCCGAGATCATGATGCCGTTCCGCTCAAGCATCAAGGGCCACCTCGCAAAACTTGCCGCGCGCGATATCGCCATGATAGCGCCGAGCCACGGCCCGATCCACAAGAGGCCGGCGTTCATCATGGATGCATACCGTGACTGGACGGACGATGCGGTGAAGAACATGGTGGTGCTGCCGTACGTCTCCATGCACGGGAGCACCCAGGCGATGGTCGACCACCTCGTCGATGCCCTGATGCAGCGAGGAGTCCCGGTGCAGCCGTTCAACCTCCCGAAGACCGATATCGGCGATCTTGCAGAGGCTCTCGTGGATGCCGCGACGGTCGTGATCGGGGCGCCGACGGTCATATTCGGCCCGCACCCGCAGGCGGTCTACGCAGCATACCTTGCAAACCTCCTTCGCCCGAAGACCCGGTACGCGACGGTGATCGGATCCTACGGCTGGGGCGGAAAGACGGTCGACACCGTGAAGAATATGCTCGACCGGCTCAAGGTCGAGCTCCTCGAACCGGTCTACATCAAGGGCTACCCGAAGGAGGCGGACTTCGCGGCGCTGGACCGGCTCGCCGATGCTATCAAGAAGAAGCACGAAGAGGCAGGTATCATCGTCTCCTGAGAAGAAGCAGACTCCGGAGAATGAGGGGGAAGCATGCCCGCGGGCCGGACGGCTCACCGGGAGGTCTTCCTCCCCGGCACTCCGCCCGCCGCGGTCGGGAACATGCGACCTCTTTCTGCCCGCCATGCGAAGAGGCAGGCGGGACGTGGGTTTGCCGGGCACGCTCTCCTCCCGGGGAGCCGTCCTGCGGCACACTGCCCGGGGACTTGCCATCGAAAGCCCGGGGCACTCCCCGTAATTGGTTTTGGGCGGGCGAGACGGCTCATCCGCCGGCACCGAAATCTTAACGGCCCAGGATACAGACCAATCTGTGAGCTGACCTATGCCCCCATCAGATTTCAAGCGAGTCATCGCAGAGTCGCCCTACGTCTTCGTCATCGGCGTAGCGGGAGATAGCGGAAGCGGAAAGACAACGTTCACCCGGGCCATCAGGGCGATCTTCGGCAGGGATCTCGTCTCGATGATAACCATCGACGACTACCACCGGTACGACCGCGAGGAGCGCAAAGCACTCGGTATCACGCCGCTCGTCCCCGAGGCGAACCGGTTCGACCTGCTTGAGGAGCACCTCAGGGATCTCAAGGCGGGAAAGACGATATCAAAACCGGTCTACAACCACGACAACGGGAAGTTCGACCCGCCGGTGCCCTTCAGCCCCACGAAGATCCTGATCGTCGAAGGGTTGCACCCGTTCATCACCCGGACGCTCCGTGACCTGGTCGACTTCAAGCTCTACGTCGACCCGGACCCCGACGTCAAACGCGCCTGGAAGATCAAACGGGATGTGGAGCAGCGCGGGTATTCGCCCGAGGCCGTCATAAAGGAGATGGAGGAGCGCAAGCCCGACTACGAGCAATACGTGGCGCCGCAGTGCCGGTTTGCGGATGCGGTCATCAGGATAGCCTTCTCGAAGTACGGCAGGAAGGTGAGCGAGGAGCGCAACGTCTACCATGTCTCTCTCTGCCAGAACGGTATCGACCGGAGCATCCACAACGTCGACCTCTCGATCGACCTCTACCCGATCCTCTCCCTCTCGCAGCGGAGCTTCATGGTCGAGTTCACCTCCGAAGACGTCTCAGGGCGGCCGATGGGAGCCCTCACGTTCGACGGGGAGTTAAACTACGCCGTTGCGAGGAAACTGGAGCAGAACATAGAGATCCAGACGCAGGTGCAGCCCATCGACCTCGTCAAGAACGGTGCATACCTGACGGCCGGGGGCATGGCCCAGCTCATCCTCGCCTGGCGGATCATCAACCGGCGCATCGCTATCGAGGGTGCTCCGGGCGCGGCAAAGGAGGAAGAGCCGGCCGGATATGACGGGTGCTGGTGCGGCCGCACGTGAGAGAGGAGCGTTCTCCGGCGCCCCGGGGCAGAACCGTTATGGGAGAGAAGATAGATAAGAGCGCCCGGAGAACGTGTACCGATGGATAGGATCGAGCAGTTCTCGACCATCGCCCCCGACATCGGCAATATATTCAGGTATATCAGCATCGGCACCGCCGTGCCGCTCATCGTCGCGGTGATCTACCGCGAGTGGGATATGATCCTCCCCATGCTCTCCGTCCCCATCACCCTCTTTCTCCTCGGGACGCTTCTTGTACGAACCCCACGGGGGGAGCGCGAGGCGCCGCTCTCCGCCGCCCTCATGGCCGTCGCCCTGATCTGGCTCGTCATGGCGCTTGCAAGCGCACTTCCCTTCAGCCTCGGGCTTGGCGTCTCGTACCTCGACGCCGTCTTCGAGGCGATGTCGGGCTGGACCGATACCGGTCTGACGGTGATGCGGTCGGTCGACGACCTCCCGCGGACGCTCCTCTTCTGGCGGTCGCTTATGCAGTGGCTCGGCGGCATCGGTATCGTCGCGTTCACGATCGCGATGGCGTCGAGGACCGGTCTGACCCAGTTCCGCCTCTACCGGTCGGAGGGGCGCTCGGAGGCGCTGATGCCGAGCGTCGTCGCGACGGGCATGGAGATGTGGAAGATCTACCTGATCCTGACCGCGGCGTCGATCGGCCTCATTCTCCTCTCGGGGGTACCTCTCTGGGATGCGGTGAACATAGCCCTCACGGCGATATCCACCGGCGGGTTCTCCGTCCACTCGGCAGGCATCCCCTACTACCACAACCCGCTCCTTGAAGTCTTCATCGTCCCGGTCATGATCGCCGGCGCCCTGCCGTTCAAGCTCTATTACCTCCTCTACCGGCAGAGGGGGATACGGGTCCTGGATGACCAGCAGGCGCGCCTCCTCTTCATGCTTGTCGCGCTCGGCATCGTCGTGATCACGTGGGATCTTGTCACCCTCAGCGCAACCGGTCTTACCACCGCCGTCCACTCCGCGCTCTTCATGTCGGCCGCGGCGATCACCAGCACCGGGTTTCAGATCGTCTCTCCAAACGAGTGGGCGAGCGTGACGGTCCTCTTCCTCTCGATGCTGATGGTGATAGGCGGGGCGTCGGGGAGCACCGCCGGCGGCATCAAGCTCTCCCGGGTGGTCCTCGGCGCCCAGAGCCTGGTCTGGTGGTTCCGGCGGATGTTCGTCTCCGGGAAGGTGCTCGTTCCCTTCAAGTACGACGGTCGGGTGATACCAAAGAACATCGCCGATCTCGAGGTCTCGCGGAACATGCTGATCATCATGCTCTACTTCCTCACGATCTTCGTTGCCACGGTGCTGGTGATGCACCTGCAGCCGACGGCCTTCGATTCGAGCAACGTGATATTCGAGGTTGTCTCCGCCATGTGCAACTGCGGCATATCGGCGGGGTTCGTCTCGCCCGATATGGCGGATTCGGCAAAGGTCCTCTTCATACTGGTCATGTGGATAGGGCGCCTCGAGATCATCCCGGTGATCATGCTCGTCATGGGCATCCTGAAAGGGTTCGATTGACCGGCTCTCCCGGGGCGGATGCTCCCGGCGCCCGCGAGGGGGAACACCGGGTGGCGCCCGATAACCCGGGATCGATGTGACGATGATCCAGGCGGCGTGGGATAACACCCCGCCGCGGGATCGTTTGACCGGGGAGAACCCCATGATCGGCCGGTCACGCCGGCCGGCCGTGGGTGTACAGACCATCTACCGCCGCGCAATCCCCGCCGCTCTTTACGAGCAGGTCCATGTAGGCATACGTCGCCGGGGCATCCTCTTTCAGGAGCGCGGGAGAGGCGTGATAGAGCATGAAGGCCTCGGCAAAGAGCGCCGCCTCCCTCTCCTCGCCGGGCGGGATGGAGAGCCGGGCCATGCAGGGCCCGGACCCGGCATCCAGCGCCGGAAAGACCGTGCTCTCGCTAAACCGCATGGTGTGGTAGACCCGGTAGCCGACCTGCCGGGCGAAGGCCTCGTCGGCCTGCGCCGGGTGCCTGTCCGAGCGGATGTAGATGGCGTCCTCGGCAGGGACGTAGAGGCCGCTCGTGTTCCCGTATGTGCCCTGCTGTGCAAACACTCTGTTTCTGCTGTCGATGTAGACAGTGATGTCCTTGATGAACTCTTCTCTGATCCTGGTGCTCTGCTGCAGCACCAGAGCCTCTGCAAGTGTCGCATCGGTGCCGCTCCCATCCCTGTTCTCCAGACGGAATCCGGCAACCGGGCTCACAGAAAAGGCCGAACAAACGACGATCAGGAGTACGATCGCCGCAATCAACCGTGATCGAAATCGTGGGTCCATGGTTCGCATTCCCTCCGGTTAATCAATGGTTCTAAATTCATTGTTATATAGTTTTCTAATATATTAAAACAGATTATATCAATCAAATACGTAAAATATCGAATATTATCTGGATTAATAAGGAAATAACCCTTAACTAATTAATTCTAATCTTAAGAAGTCTTTATATATAAAATGCATGGGAGTCTCATCCGACACCTAATTACCCTTGCAAGCGCATAATAAGAACGATGAAACAGATCGCCCTCTACGGCAAGGGTGGAATCGGGAAATCCACCACTGCGGCAAACCTCTCGGCAGCGCTCGCGGGGGAGGGGCTCGACATCCTGCAGATCGGCTGCGACCCCAAGCACGACAGCACCCGCATGCTGATGCACGGGACATGGATCCCGACCGTGCTCGACCTGATCCGCGAGCGCGGGGATGAGGGGATCACCGTCGACGATGTGGTCTACCGGGGGTTCCGGGGGGTGCGCTGCGTCGAGGCGGGCGGGCCCGAGCCGGGGATCGGGTGCGCCGGGCGGGGCATCATCGCGACGTTCCAGCTTCTCGAACGCCTTGACGCCCTCAAAGGAGACGTGATCGTCTACGATGTCCTCGGCGACGTCGTCTGCGGCGGGTTTGCGATGCCGATGCGCGAGGGATACGCGCAGGAGATCTACCTGGTCACATCCGGCGAGCTGATGTCGATCTACGCGGCAAACAACATCGCAAAGGCCATCGCCCGCCTCTCGCGCCGGGTGCGCAGCAGGTGCTCGCTCGGGGGCGTGATCTGCAACGCAAAGAACATCGAGGGCGAACGGGACCTGGTGGAGGATTTTGCCCGCCGGATCAACTCCCGGCTCATCGCCTACGTTCCCCGTGACCGGGTGGTGCAGGTCGCGGAGCTGCACCGGCAGACGGTCGTCGAGTATGCGCCCGATTCCAGCCAGGCGGCGGTCTACGAGGAACTCGGGCGCGCGATCCATGCGAACCGGAAGACGAGCATTCCCACCCCCCTCGAGATGGATGAACTCGAGTCCTTCGCCTTCGAATTCGTCCAGGTTTGAGGGGTGCACCCTGACCGGAGCGCTCTCGGTCCTCACGGAGATACGGGACGCCGTCTGCGTCATCCACGGCCCGTCGGGATGTGCGCACCACAACTTCTCCCTCCTTCACGCCACGCTGCTCTCAAACGACCGCCTCGAAGTCCCCCGCCTCCTCTCCACCCGCCTTACGGAGAAGGATATCATATTCGGCGGGGAAGAGGCCCTGGAGAGCAGCATAGCGCGGGCACTCTCGCTCTCCCCGGCCCCCTCTTCCGTCTTCGTCCTCTCGACCTGCATCGTCGAGACGATAGGGGACGACACCGCGGCGGTCTCTGCAAAGGCATGGGGGGTTCCGGTGATCGCCGTGCCGACCGCAGGGTTCCTCGGCGGGGTCTTTGAGACCGGCGTCAGAAACGCTCTCTCTTCCGCCGCCCTGCTTGCAGAGCCCGCGAGGGAGAGAACCCTCTCGGCGAACCTTATCGGCGAGAAGAACCTGGAGTACGGCGTCGACGAGAACGCCGCGGAGATCGTACGCCTCCTTGCCCGGCTCGGTATCGGGATCAACCTCCGGTTCGTGCGGGGGATCGCGACCGGAGATATCGGGCGCCTCGGTTCTGCCGCCGTCAATATTCTCCGCGAGCCGGCGCTCCGGCCGGTCGGCGAGGACCTCAAGAGGCGGTTTAGCACGCCCTTCGTGGACTCGTTCCCGGTCGGGCTTGCCGGGACGTGCCGGTTCCTTGCGGATATCGGGCGAATATGCGGCGTGGACGCCTCGGCAGCCATCGAGGAGGAACAGGCCTTCCAGCGCGAGATGCTCTCGCGGTTCGCGGATCTCGAGGGGAGCCGGGTCTGTTTCCGGTCCCCCCACTCCATGCTCGAGGGAGACCCGGCCGCGGAGGCGGTCCTGGCCGAGTGTGCCATAGCCCTCGACCTTGCCGTCGATCCGGATGGAACCCCTATCCCGCTCCCGTATCCGGCGCCCGTGGGGACCGCCGGTGTCCGCCGGATGCTCAACCGGTGGCGGGTGCAGATCCGGGGGTGAGGGGGTGGGGATGGCGCATCGCTACGGAGTGGGTATCGGCCGCCCTGTGCCGGCGGCCAGCGCCAGGGGTGCGGTAACTGTGGTAGCGGCGGGGAGATCAGGTGACAACAGTGGTGAACCGATCGCTACCCTCACGAGAGTTATTGTAGTCATATACGATATCCGCAACCAGATCCGGGTAGACTGACGTACCATCGAAGATGTAATCATAGTGGGGAGTACCATAACACTGGAAACGGATTATCCAGATGAAACGTGGGAAGGGTTTACAGAGAGTTGTAACCTTATCCGTGATCGTTCCATCTTTGAGTGTGGTGCTGAAATTCATTCCTGATAGGAAATTCTTGTACTCCTTAATATCGGTCAGGAAAAGTTCAACCTTCGTTTCCCCATCCAGATTACCGCTCTCGATTTGCTGTCCAGAAAGATGCTTGTACTTTAAATATAATCCGTAAATCCTGCTAAAGCTCAAGCGAATCTTTGGATATACAGGGATCAACAGTCTGTTTACCAGCACTTCCTCGTATCCTGAGTCCAACCACTCATTGACCCAACTGTGGAGTTTGCTCGTGGGGTCCGGCTTGACGTAACAGTAGGGGCCAATACTGTCATCATGAGCATAAAGCTCAGTGAGAGTTCCATTTTTATGTTTATAGCCGGTGATCACCACAGCATGATAGCCAGACGACTCTCCGCCGTTTCTTAAATCGAGCCCGGCAATTATCGGCAGTCCAAGTTGAAGATGTGCGCGGACGGCATCTGCAACGATATCATCATCAGCAGCATAATCTTCGTAATCAACAATTTTTTTCGGATCGATAAAATCCGTTTCAAGTCCTATGGAATTGAAATAATTTTTCATCTGGATAATTGTCAGGCCATCAGATGGAAAGTTACGACTATCTGATGGAAAAGCAACTGATTTTTCCGTTACTTCGCTGGGTGAATAAGCCTGGATTCCGAATAGATTTGCAAGAGGGAACAACGATGTCCAACATGCAATTGTAGCACAGGCCCCTACCGCCAGATCCTGGACCTGAAAAGGTGTCGATTCGATCTCCAGATGGATCCCGAATAGCGATACTTCGACATTATTACTCAAGTATACCCGCGTATTGTCTCCATCATCGAGCGGGTAGGTTGCCAGGAGAGTTTTCCCGATCAGATAGTGTCCACCCATATCCTTTATCGGCTTTATTACAACGAAACCCAGATACTCCTCGTTCAGCCTTGTAAAAAAGTCCTGATCTCCCGAATTCAACGCTTTTTTGAACTCATTATCAGTAAATCTGGTTTTGAAGAAGTGATATCTTGTAGTGTACTTCCTGTACATATCGAATGAACGAGCGTAAAATTTGGAGTAGTCGATGAGATAGTCTTTATCGATATAATCCTCTTCCCTGACAAACGTTCTTGCATGGATTGCATTGAGGTACGAGTATAGGTATTGTCCGACCGCGGAACCTCCGGTAGGACTTGGAGTATCTTCAAAAGAATAGACTAAGGGCGGATCTACAGAACCATCTGCCATTGATATCTTCTACTCTATACAGTGAACGGTTTGAGCAGATCCTCTTCTGACAGTTTGCTGATCTTATGATGTAAATGCTTTGCGTCTCGTATGACTTTCGGACATAGAACTTTATCGAATTCCTTTTTTAACTCATATAATCTGGGATCAACTCTCATAGGGATCACACCATCTCCACGATCTGCCCCATAAAGCGGACTCATTGTGCTCAACTATCCCGCTGATAGGCAGAATGATGCACTTTTTCGGCAGAGATCAGCCGAATAAGTGGTACTGTACGAATTCTTGTATATATACCTACCTGATTCAGGGAACTCATGAATGCGTCCGGCCTGCCGACGATGCAGACCGCAGCATGCCACCCTCATCCACGTGAGGCATGTTGTGGTTCATTGTCAGCATGCGGGATAAACTCGTTCATCACCACTTCAGCGCCACTCTCGGAATTGTCCGGGAGAAAGCATAACCTGACATCTTCGCGCTTCAGGAGCGGTTGAGAACGATCCGGCTCGTCCGGGAGCCGGATGAGGAATGCCCATCAACCTCCACCCCCCTGGTTGGTCGGCTGGAGAATGCGGATCTCCCCTCACCGGGGATATGTAAGAGGTCCGACAGATAGACAAGGGGTTGGTGCGATATACACCGGCAAAGGCATACCGGATCTCAAGAGATGCCACCATCCGGATCAGCGATGTGCGCCGCCTCCCCTATGGGGCTCCCACGCGCCACCATTTATATACTCCGCTCACAGAGAGAAATATCAGAGAGTGTCAGAGCATGTTCAAACGCATCCTGTTTCCAACGGACTTTTCAGCGCCCTCCATGAAGGTGCTGGACTACATCCCTGCGCTGCAGGAGGTGGGAACCCGGGAGGTGGTTCTCGTCCACGTCATCGACTCAAAAGATATCACGCTGATCGCTTCAGGCGGGCAGGGGTTCCTCGGGACCGTATCAGACCGTGAGACCGAGACCCAGCGCCGGCTCCGGGAGGAGATCGAACACCAGATCATCGATGCCCGGCGATCGCTTGAGAAACGGGGCCTGAAAGTGACCGTCCGGACACCCGTCGGCAACCCTGAGAAAGAGATCCTGTCCGCGGCGGATGCGGAAGAGGCCTCGCTCATCGTCATCGGTTCCCACGGCCGGTCGAACATCCGCGACCGCCTGCTCGGGTCGGTCTCGGAGTACGTTATCAAGAACGCCCGCCAGCCGGTCCTGGTCATCAAGCGGGATACGGCCGGCGCGAAATAAGGTTATTCTTTCTCCTGGCCCGCTCACGTCATCGGGCGGGCCGCACCGCCCGCAGGTGAGCCCGCACCCACATCCATATTCCCCGGCCGGCACCTCTCCTACCGCCCCTCACGGCTCTCGAGCAGCCTCCGGATCGCCCGCAGCTCCTCCACGATCGCACCTGCGGCCGGCACCTCTTCCGGCCCGCCCTCGACGGCGACCGGGCCCGTCCTCCGGACGAAGTCCATGATCCTCTCCTGGAGATCCTTTGGATCCGCTATCCCGTTGAGGACGATCTCCGCCTGAGCCTGAGCCGAGTAGCCGGCGGTCTGCACCCGGACTGCCGAGAAGGCAAAGAGCCGCATCAGGGGGCCCTGGGCGATATCGACGTTCGTGATCCGGTTGTAGGGGACGATACCCGTCTGCTGGAACCAGACTCCCCGCTGCCAGGTGATCTCGGTGACGGTGAGCCGGTAGACGATGCTCTCGCAGTAGCGGGGTATCCAGTAGATGACGAATACGATGGCGGCAAGGGTGGGCAGAGCGAAGGCGATAGCGACGATGCCCCACGCCAGCAGGATGATGGGGACCAGCCAGGGGAGGACGAGAAAGACGACGGCAAGGACCAGCGATGCGTAGAGGTACGGCCGGAACGCCGGTGTCGGCCTGAAGACCTCGCCGATACGGATCGGGGTGAACGACATGAAATCACATATCAACCTGGAAGGATTAAGCCTTCCCTGCCGTGAGGTCTCTCCGGAGGATGGAGCGATCGGCCCCCTCACCGAAGTATGCGGGGCAGAAATCCGCCTCTCTAAAACCATGCTTCTCGTAGAGCGCCCGGGCGGCATGGTTTGACGGTGCAACCGAGAGGTAGACCTCCTCCGCCCCCCTCTCCCGGAGGCTCCCGGCGACGGCGGTGATGAGCCGCTCTCCAAACCCCCGGCGGCGGTGCTCCCCCGAGACCACCAGCCGGACGATCCATCCCGTCGTTTGCCGGTGCTGCACGAGGGCCCCGATGGTGTAGCCGACGACCTCTCCCTCGACCTCCGCGACGAGGAAAGTCCCGGCGAAGAGAACGCCCGCCTGCCGGATGAAGATCTCGGGCTTACAGTCACCCGGGCTGTTCTCCCGCTCGAGGCGAGAGACCGAGAGAAAATCCTCTTCGCGATGCTCCCTGATGATCAGGTCCATACCGGTATGTTCGGCGCGAAGGGAGAAAAAGAGAAGGGAGCCCCGGGCCGCTCGATCGCCGGAGCGCCCCCGGGGCAAAGGGCTCACTTATTTTTCATCTCTGCCTGGAGCATATCGCGCGCCATCTTGTACGTCTCGATTTTGTACTGCATCATATCGATATGCTGCTGTTTTGCCTTGATACTGGACTCGATCATCCGGATCATCAACTGCTGCACCTGATCCTCGTCGAGGATATCGAACATCCTCTCAAGGAGCATACCGTGAACAGCGCGCCCGCCATAGTGCGTCATATCATACCCCCCTTGTGTCGGCCCTGCCCATACGGACAGGCCGGCACCCTGTGCCCGGCGGGTGATAAATACCTTGTGCCGGGTGCAGGTACCCCGGCGGATTCACCGGGATGGGGCGAACGCTTCACCGTGCTCGGCCCAGTTCTCGATGGGCGGTTCGTAGAGGACGATGCAGACATCGTCCGGCCTGATGCCCGCATCGCGGGCAAGGTGCCCGACGATCGCCTCATAGAGCGCCCTCTTCGCACGGGGACCACGCCCCGGCATGAGGGAGGCCTCGATCAGGACCGCATCGGCGGATCGGCCGGGAGGCATGGGAAAGTTCTCCTCTTTTCGCTCGCAGACCCGGATCCAGAGGGCGGCCTCCGGTGTCTGCAGTGCATCCATGAAAGCCCTGCGAAGGCTTTCGATGAGCAATTGCCGGTATTCGATGGGTTTTCCGGTGCGGATCTCGATCTTTACAAGGGGCATGGGGGCCAGCTCCAGCCGGGTATCCGGGAGAGATTCCCGTTCTCCGGCATGAGTGCTCTGGCACCCCGGGTATTAACGGTTCCTTAGAAGCCGTCCGTGTAATCGCTCCCCACCCGCCGGTTGCGGCTGGTGCAGGCGTTGAGCACCTCGTCCATCAGCCGGAGCGCCCCCTCGACCCCGGCCAGCGCGCGGGATGAGAGGAGAACCCTATCCCTGAGAGGCGGCGTCAGGCCGACGAACGCGGCACCCGGAGCCATCGCCCGCTCGTAGGAGGAGCCGATGACCAGGTCCGGCTCGGCGCCCGTCATCCTCTCCTGGAGAACCGCAAAGTCGGTCGTGCGGACAGCGGCGGCGCCCCCCTCCCCCGGATCGTTTCGGGCCGCGACGCAGGCGATGTCGGCGCCGAGGTAGCGGTCGAGGAGATCGGCGGCAAAGGCGGCATACGCGCTCTGGGCGGCGATCGCGGCCCGGGGAGGATCGAACCTGCGGAGGTACTTCTCACAGGCCTTCCGGATCCGCTCATCGGCCCACGCGACCTCCTCTGCGACCGGCCGGGTATCGATCCCGCCGATAACGGCACCAAGCCTCTCGAAGGTCTCCCTGACGGCATCAAGCCCGAGGAGCGAGCCGCAGGCGGTTCCGACGCCGCTTGCAAGATCGGGGTTCGTCCCGACGGTGAAGGGCGCCGCACGGTGGGCCGCATCGAAGCGGTCCAGGCAGAAGGTGGTGCCGACTGAGGCGCCGGCAAGGTCGAGCAGGCGTCGCGCCTCGATGGCGTTCCCCCGGCAGAAAGGGTCGGTGCGGCAGATGCCGTCGATGTTGACGCCGGCGATGCCCTCGTCCACCTCGGGCGCGAGCGCATCGAGCGCACGGCGGTAGCCGGCCTCGAGGTCGCCGATGAACCCCGGGCTGTCGACGATCAGCACCCTTCCGTCGCGGGCGAGGGCGCCGATATCCTCGCCCATGATCGCGGGCACGCAGGTGTTCACGACGGCTATCCGCGAGTAGCGCCCCTCGAGGTCGTGGATCACCTCCGCAAGGCGGGACTCCGTCCCGAAGATGATCTCGTTCTCGATGAGGAACGTCCCGTGGACGGGAACCCCGACCAGGGATGCGGGGTAGAAGTAGCACCCGCTCGAGCCGTGGACGACGACGGCGAGGTCCTCGAACCCCGCAAGGCAGGCGACCGCCCCGGTCATCGCACAGGGCCAGAGGGGGTTCTCGCACGGCGTATGCTGGTTTTCTGGCATCGGTCTACAAGATCATGGGAGTGCGGGGATATAAAAGACAGGTTCTGAGGAGAAATGCCTCTCGATTTCCTACAGTGCCTGTTGCTGAAGGTCGATAATACGAGCTTTGAGGAGGATATTTATGTTTTTCACATTGCGAAAGCCTCTTTTATCTTCTCCGGCAATTCCCTCTCCAGAACACAACAGAGGTACTTCTTCAATGATTTAACGGATAAGTAATTGAATAAGCGGAGATCGGTCTCAATGAAAGATATTATCCCGAACGCGCAGGAGCATAAATTAATCCAATGAAAAATTGAACTGCTGGCTATAAACACATTCACCAAGTATCCAGGTAAATAAAATGATGAGAGGAAATATAGTGGTAATAGAGATGTAAAGGGTCAACTCAAGTTTTTTCTAGCTAAAATCAATGAAAATCGATTTAGTAGTTTTTAAGTATGAGAATTTTAAATCCTGATACATGGTTAATGATAAACTCGTTTACCAACAAGTACTGGAGGAAAAGGGCCAAAGGCACTCCACACGACAAAGATTATACAAACAGATTGGGGCTCAATTAGGAAAACCATTGATAGCCTATTTTACCAGTTTCCCGTTTCCCTCTATGATAAACAACTCAGATGCAGATATGCTTGAAGGCATTCTGCAAAAAATTGATACTAGCAAAGGCTTCGCTTTACTAATCAGTTCCCCGGGAGGGGATGGCCTTGCTGCGGAACGGATAATTAACATTTGTAGAACCTATGCAGGTGATGCTGGTTTCGATGTTATAATACCAGGTAAAGCGAAATCAGCTGCAACAATAATCTGCCTGGGAGCAACGAAACTTATAATGAGTGAAACTGCGGAACTTGGACCGATAGACCCTCAGTTTGTGATGGTTAATGAAGGTGGACAACCTGAAGTGTACTCGGCATACAACCTCATAAATAGTTACAAGAAGATTTTCGAAAAAGCTGTTAACACGTCCGGAAACACCGATCCTTATCTCCAAGCTTTATCTAAATACGACCCCCGCCAAATTGAGCAATTAATATACGAACTAGAATTATCGAAAGATATCGCAGTTAAAGCACTTCAGACGGGTATGCTGAAAAACAGTGATGAGGATACCATTACCAAAAAGATTCAAATATTTTTAGTACCCGAGGAAACAAAGGTCCATGCGAGACCTATATATTATAGGGACGTGATGCAATGTGGTTTCAACGTTGAGTTGTACGATCCAAAAAGTAAACTATGGTCACAGATATATGAGTTATATCTAAGGTTGAATAGTTACGTTTCCACAAGCTGTAGCTGTGCAAAGTGTATTGAGAATGGAAAATACTCATTCCATGCTGGCGCTTGCAAGGATGAGTGAACTGGGAGTAGAACATTATGGGAAGGATAGAGTGGTTGAAACCAACTGATAGTCAAAAGATCAAGTTAAATGAGGCTAGAGAACAATACGAGCAAAAAATGCAAAAGGTAAAGCCGTTTATCGGGGCGGAGAAGATGGAAATACGGCGAGTTAGATCGTTCTGGCGAATTGTTGAAGAATGATAACACAAACCCACGTGTTCTCCAAAACAAAACGATGACATAGCCTCACGCGAAGATGAGCAGGGGGCCGGCCGCCCTACACCCCCCGGACGAGCGAGGCGACGTACCTGCCGACCTCGCTCGTCTTCTTTGCTCCGCCCATATCCCGGGTCACGAACCCGTCGAGGATGCTTTGCTCGACCGCCGAAAGAACCGCCGTCGCCGCCTCGTGCTCGCCGATGTGGTCGAGGAGCATCGAGCCCGCCCATATGGTGGCAAGGGGATTTGCGACGTCCTGGCCGCGGTACTTCGGCGCCGAACCGTGGATCGGCTCGAACATCGATGTACCTGCGGGGTTGATGTTCCCGCCGGGGGCAAGGCCGAGACCGCCCTGGATCATCGCCCCGAGGTCGGTGATGATGTCGCCGAACATGTTCGGGGTGACGACGACGTCGAACCACTCGGGGTTCTTGACGAACCACATCGTGACGGCATCGACGAAGTTGAACTCCGTCTGGACATCGGGGTAGCCGGCGGCGACGTCCGTGAAGACGTCCCGCCAGAGGCCGTAGACGTCGGAGAGGACGTTTGCCTTGTCGACCGACGTGAGTTTCCGGCGGCGCCGCCCGGCAAGGTCGAAGGCGTAGCGGATCACCCGCTCCGCGCCCGGCCGGGTGACGACGCCTATCTGGTAGGCGAGTTCGTCGGCGTCGGTCTCGACGTCGAGGCCGAATTTGACGTTGTAGAGGTCGCGGACGACCTCGAGGGTCTTACTCTCGCGCTTCCCCGTGAACCGCGAGCCGATGCCGACGTAGAAGTCCTCGGTGTTCTCCCGGACGACGACGAAGTCGATATCCTCCGGGCGCTTGTGTGCAAGCGGTGTCGCGACTCCCTCAAGAAGCCGGATCGGCCGGAGGTTGACGAACTGGTCGAAGTGGAACCGGATGGCGAGCAAAATGCCCTTCTCGAGTATCCCGGGTTTCACCCGCTCGTCGCCGATGGCGCCGAAGTAGATCGCCTTGAACTTCGAGAGCTCCCGGATATCTTCCTCGGTGAGGAGTTCTCCGGTCGCAAGGTAACGCTCCGCCCCGACGTCGAAGTCGGTCCAGGCGATGTCGAACCCATACCGCTCCCCTGCGGCGTCGATAACCTCTCTTCCTGCGGCGACGATCTCGGGACCGATGCCGTCCCCGCCTATCGCCGCTACTCTGTGCTGCACGTCTTCACCTCGTCGAGGTTCTTCGCGTAGGCGACAAGCCCGCCGGCATCGACGATCTCTTTCAAGAACCCGGGCACCGTCTCGACGACGAGCCTTCTGCCGTCCACCTCGACAAACCCGCCGGCGATATCCACCGATACGGCGGCACCGTCCGGGATGCTGTCCGCCCCGGCAGCGACCAGGGGCAAAAGCCCCGTGTTGACGGCGTTTCGGTAGAATATACGGGCAAACGATCTCGCGACCACGACACGGACCCCGGCGCCGAGGAGCGCAAGCGGCGCGTGCTCGCGGGAGGAGCCGCACCCGAAGTTGGTGCCGCCGACGACGACGTCGCCCTCCCGCACATCGCGCGCAAACTCATCCCTCGTCCCCTCGAACGCGTGCTTCGCGAGTTCCGCCGGATCGTAGATCGTGAGGAACCTCCCCGGTATGATCGCATCCGTATCGATATCGTCGCCGAACTTCCAGACTCGCATGGTATCACACCTCCCTCGGATCGGTGATCTCGCCGTAGAGGGCGCTTGCCATCGCCGTCGCCGGCGACGAGAGGTAGACCGAGGCCTGAGCGCTCCCCTGCCTGCCCCGGAAGTTCCGGTTCGACGTCGAGAGCGAGACCTCGCCCGGGGCAAGCAGCCCGAACGCACCCCCCATGCAGGGGCCGCAGCACGGCGCTTCCACGAGGGCCCCGGCCTCGACGAACCGCTCGATGAGACCGGCCCGGAGAGCCTTGAGATACTCCGTCCGCGATGCCGGTATGACGATCACCCGGACACCCTTTGCGAAACGGTCGGCGCTCCCCATCACCTCCCCCGCCTCGGCGAGATCCTCGTAGCGCCCGTTCGTGCAGGAACCTATGAAGACCTGGTCGACCTTCGTCCCCGCGACATCCGCGACATCCACGACGTTGTCGACGTTGTGGGGGACGGCGACCTGTGGAGCGAGGTCGGTGACGTCGTAGTGCCGGCGCTCGCGATAGACCGCGTCATCGTCGCCCGCGAGATCGAACGGCTCGATCTCGCGGCGGGCGGCGACATACTCCCACGTGGCCGCGTCGGGCCGGACGATACCCGCCTTTGCGCCCATCTCGATCGCCATGTTCGCGCAGGTCATCCGGCCCGCCATATTCATCCTCTCCATCGCTTTACCGGTGAACTCAAGCGTCATGTAGGTCGCGCCGTCGGCGCCGATATCCCCGGCAAGGGAGAGAATCAGGTCTTTTGCCCCCACGCGCCGGTCGAACACCCCGTCAACCTCAAGGAGGATGCTCTCGGGCACCCGGAAGTAGAGCGCCCCGAACTTCAGGACGAACCCCATGTCGGTCGAGCCGATGCCGGTCGCAAACGCTCCCGCCGCACCGTAGGTGCAGGTGTGGGAGTCGGTCCCGACGATGATCTCGCCGGGGGCCGCCCGCCCCTTCTCCATAACGACCTGGTGGCAGACGCCCTCGAGGAGGTCGTAGTTGTGGATCCCCTGCTCCTCTGCAAACCGCCGCATGAAGACGTGGTTCTCGGCAGCCGGTATCGAGTCGGCGGGAACCTGGTGGTCGAAGAGCATGATGATCCGCTCCGGATCAAAGACTCGTTCTCCTCCCATCTCACCAAAGACCCGAACCGCAAGGGGCCCGGTGATGTCGTGGATCATCGCCGCATCCAGCGGGGCCATCACGACGTCCCCCGCGCGGACGGATCTGCCGCACTTCATCGAGAATATCTTCTCTGCGATCGTCGCCGCCATGAGTTATCGTGTTCCTGGTACGCGCTCCGGACGTATCTACCTTTGCGGGGTCCGGCCTCGTGGTGCAGGCAATCGGGGCCGTATTCGGCGATATTTCTCAAGGAGTATCCTTATGTGGCCTCGCGCGGATTGTATAGGGAGAAGCAATGACGGATGGACCGACCCCGGCGATGCGGCAGTACTACTCGGTGAAGAACCGGTATCCCGACGCCATCATCTTCTTCCGGATGGGCGACTTCTACGAGACATTCGGTGAAGACGCCGGCGTGGTGGCCCGCGAGCTCGATATCACCCTGACGGCACGGGGAAAGGACAGGAAAGGCGACCGGATGCCGCTTGCGGGCGTCCCCCACCACGCCGCCGACGGCTACATCGCCCGCCTGGTGGGCAGGGGCTACAAGGTGGTGATCTGCGACCAGGTGGAGGACCCAAAGACCGCAAAGGGCGTCGTGAAACGGGAGGTGACGCGGGTGATCACCCCGGGAACCCTGATCGACTCGTCGATGCTCGGCTCGGCCGGGGCGCGGTACCTGATGGCGGTCGCCCCCGACAGAAAAGACACCTTCGGCCTTGCGTTCCTGGACGTCTCCACCGGCGAATTCTTCGTCTCCGCGGGGAGCGGCGGGCGCGAGTACGCCGACGTCGTATCGGAGGCGGTCAGGTACCGGCCATCCGAGGCGATCCTCCCCGAGGCTCTCGATGAAGGGCTCGCCGGCCGGCTCGAGAGCATCGGGGTGACGGTGAGCCGTTACCGCGACGATGCGTTCGATCCGGATGCAGCCTGCAGGCTCCTCTGCGAACAGTTCGGGACGGCGACGCTCGACGGCTACGGGTGCGCTCAGATGACGGGAGCCGTTGCCGCGGCAGGGGCGGCTCTCCATTACGCCCGCGAGACCCAGCAGTCGCCCCTCCCCCACATCACGGGGCTCTCGACCCGGGTCCCGTCGGGGACCATGGTGCTCGACGCGATCACCCTCCGAAACCTCGAGATCACGACCGGCATCCGGGGCGAAGGCGACAGGAGCACCCTCCTTGCCGCCCTCGACGTCACGGAGACGTCGATGGGAAGCCGGACGATGCGGTCGTTCCTGGTAGCCCCCCTGGTCAGGAAGGCGGCGATCGAGGAGAGGCTCGATGCCGTCGAGTGGCTCATCGGCCACACCGTCGAGCGCCAGGCGCTCCGCGCGGCTCTCGGCGATTTTGCCGATATCGAGCGGATAGCGGGAAGGATCGCCTACGGGAACGCCGGCCCCCGGGATCTTGCGATGCTCAGGGAATCGCTTTCTGCGGTCCCGGGCGTGAAGGCGCTTCTTCCGGGCGACCTTCCGACCCTCGTCCGCGAGGCCCTCGATGCAATGAGCGATCACGCCTCCGCGAGCGACCTCATCGGCCGGGCGATCGTCGATGACCCCCCGGCGCTTGCAAAATCCGGCGGCATGATCCGGGAGGGGTTCAACGCGAAACTCGACGAGCTCCGGGGTCTTGCAACGACCGGGAAGGACTGGATCGTGGAGTTCCAGCAGCAGGAGCGGGAGCGGACCGGCATCAGGTCGCTCAAGGTCGCCTACAACCGGGTCTTTGGCTACTACATCGAGGTGACGAAACCAAACCTCCCCCTGGTGCCGCCGGAGTACGAGCGGCGGCAGACGACCGCGAACGGCGAACGCTACACGATACCCGACCTCCGGGAGAAGGAGGCGCTGATAGCGACCGCGGAGGAGCGGCTTTCCGCGCTCGAAGCGGAGATCTACGCAGAGCTCGTCCGGACGCTCGCGGCGGAGGTCCCCGGCCTCCAGGCGACCGCCCGTGCCGTGGGGCTGCTCGACGTCTACTCGGCCCTCGCCGAGGTTGCCGCCCGCTACGGCTACTCCCGCCCGGCTATCGAGGAGAGCGGCCGGATCGTCATCCGCGACGGGCGCCACCCGGTCGTGGAGCGGCACCTCCCGGTCCCGTTCGTCCCGAACGACACGGAACTCGATAGCGCCGGCGACCAGATCATGATCATCACCGGGGCGAACATGGCGGGCAAGTCCACCTACATGCGGGCGGTGGCTCTCTGCTGCATCATGGCCCAGATGGGGTGTTTCGTCCCTGCCCGCCACGCGACGATCGGCATCGTCGACCGGGTCTTCACCCGGGTGGGGGCGTTTGACGATCTCGCCTCCGGGCAGTCCACGTTCATGGTGGAGATGCTCGAACTCGCAAACATCTTGAACAACGCAACGCCGCAGAGCCTGGTCGTCCTCGACGAGATCGGGCGGGGGACGAGCACGCTCGACGGGTGCGCGATAGCAAGGTCGGTGGTGGAGTTCCTGCACGGGCGGGCTATCGCCGGCCCCCGGACGCTCTTTGCGACCCATTTCCACGACCTGATCGACCTTGAGGGGTCGCAGAAGAGGGTGAAGAACTTCCACTTCGCCGTGAAGGATACGGGGCAGGACGTCGTCTTCCTCCGAAAGATCATACCCGGCGCGACCGACAGGAGCTACGGCGTCCACGTGGCCCGCCTCGCCGGTCTCCCGAAGAAGGTGACCGACCGGGCGATGGACCTCCTGAAGGAGGCGTCGGTGCGGGAGCTCCCGACCGGGGTGCGGGCACCCCGCTACACCCAGATGCTCATCGTCGATCCCGGGGAGGGGGCTGTTGCCGAGAACCCGGCGGTCGGGGAGCTCAAGAGGCTCAACCCCGATGAGATGACGCCGATCGAAGCGTTGAACGCCCTCTGCCGCCTCCGGAGGATGGCGAACGGAGAAGGGGAGCGATGACGAAGATCCGCATACTCGACCCCGATACCGTGAACCAGATCGCCGCCGGCGAGGTCGTGGAGCGGCCCGCATCGGTGGCAAAGGAGCTCCTCGAGAACGCCATCGACGCGGGCGCGACGAGCATCCTCCTCGATATCGCCTCGGACATGGCAGGGGTCACGAAGATCCGGGTGACCGACGACGGTGCGGGCATGACCGCAAAGGAGGCTCTCCTCGCGTTTCACCCTCACGCAACGAGCAAGATACAGGATATAGCCGACCTTTCTACCGTCAGGACGCTCGGGTTCCGGGGGGAGGCGCTCGCGAGCATCGCCGCCGTCGCGGAGGTGACCCTGGTCACCCGGCCGCGGGGCGCCGGGGCGCTTGCCGGCACCCGGGTCGTCGTCCGGGGCGGCGAGGTCGTGGAGACGGGCGACGTGGGGGCGCCGGAAGGGACGACGATCGCCGTCGAGCACCTCTTCTACAACACCCCCGCCCGCCGGAAGTTCTTGAAGAGCAGGAACACCGAACTCGCTCACCTATACGGCGTCGTGGAGAACCTCTCGCTCGCGCACAGGGGGATTGCCTTCCGGGTGGTGCACAACGGGAAGGAGCGGATGGCGGTCCAGCGATCCGGCGAGCTTATCGCCACCATCGCCGGGCTCTACGGCGCGGACCTGGCCCGGGCGCTCGTCCCGGTCAGGGGGAGGCTTCCGTTCCTCTCCATCGGCGGCTACGTCTCCCGCCCGTCGGAGAGCCGGGGGAACCCGTCACAGGTCGTCATCAGCATCAACGGCCGGAGCATCTCCTCCCGACCGATCGCCGCCGCCGTCCGGGAGGGTTACGGCACCCTCCTCCCGAAGGACCGCTACCCGGTGGCGTTCATCGACCTTGCGATCGATACCGATCTCGTGGACGTCAACGTCCACCCGACAAAGCGCGAGGTCCGCCTCTCGCGGGAGAGGGAGATCTTCGCGGCGGTCGCGGCCGCGGTAGAAGAGGCACTCCTCGGGCACGACCTTGCAGGCGCTACGCCGGCAGAGCCGGTGCAGCAGGTCCTCACGGGAGAGAGACCTGAGGCGGCCCCGGCAGCCCGTGAGGCCGAAGCGGCCTACGCCGCAGGCCACCGCGATATCGCCCGCTCCGATAGGCAGCTTCGCCGGACGGAGGGGGAGGGGGAAGAAAACCTCCTCCCCGCCATGGAACCGGTCGGGCAGGTGGCCGCGACCTACATCGTGGCGGAGGGGGTCGACGGCACCCTCTACCTCATCGACCAGCACGCGGCTCACGAGCGGATCCTCTACGACCAGGTCGCGGAGCGGCGCGATGCGGCGCCCGGGTCGCAGGAGCTGATCATGCCCGTCGTCCTCTCCCTCCCCCCGAAGGAATCGGCAGCGCTCCGGGACGCGATGCCGTTCCTCGCGGAAGAGGGGTTTGAGGTGGAGGAGTTCGGCCGGGATACCTTCGCCGTCCGGGCGGTGCCGGCCGCCCTCGGCGCTATGGAGGATCCGGAGAGCATCAGGGAGACGATCGCCGATATACTCGCCGGCGAGTCCCGGACGACCCCCGGCCGGCGGGAGGCGGTCACCTGCATCGTCGCCTGCAGGGGGGCGGTGAAGGCCGGCACCCTTCTCACGCACGACCAGCAGAGACGCCTCCTCTCACAGCTCGCCCGTACAAAGACCCCCTGGACGTGCCCGCACGGGAGGCCGACGGTGGTGGCGTTTGATAGGCGCAGGCTCGACGGCATGTTCGGGCGGTGACGGAGCCGTCCACTACGAATCCCTGCAGTTCCTCTCCGGATCCTCCATAGAGGGGAGAACGAGGGCTATTTGAGCCAAATGGCGTATCACAATGGATTTATTCTCGCTCGATCAGAATGGCTATACGTCACAGGGGTGACTCACCCGCTGCGGACGAAAGGATTGAACCACGTGACATTACTCCAGCAGATCAGGCTCTGGATGCAAACCCGGGGTGAAGGGAAGCAGTTGCACGATTGCGAGAACGATCCGATCATCGAGCCTTACTTCGATCTCTCCCCCGAAGCGACCCTCCCCCCGGAGACCCGCGAGAACCTGCTGGAAGAGGACAGGTGACGGGGGCCTCCCAAAAACGCCCTACCCGATGGATCGCCTCTTACCTCCAGATAACCCACCCCCCATCACCTCTTTTTGAGAACCCGCCCGGTGCCCGGGGATGATCGCGGGGGGTCAGATGAACTCAAACGACTCCGCCACGGCGGCCGCGTCGGCGTTGTAGCTATCGTACCCCTCAGGGAAGACCGTGTGCATGACCGAGTAGACGATGTCGTCTCTGACGGCATAACGGATGATGAAGGTGTAGCGGTCGCTCTCGACGATGGGGACGGAGTAGACCGACCTGTACGCCGGTATACCGTCAAGGGCGGTCTTCTCCGTCGAGACCCACACGGCCCCGATATCAGTCCCGAGGTCCTCTGCGTAGGTCGCGTTCAGCGTCTCGAGGATCGCCTCGCGAGAGCTATTCCCATCCGGGAGCGGGATCGTGTTGATGCGGACCTCCTCGTGCTTCACCGGCGAAGAGAACCATACGCTCTCTCCCGATTCGGTGAAGAACCACCCCGCCGGGCAGGTGACGGCGTAGCCGTAGGTCGTGTTGATGTAGGTGCCGTTCTCGGGCAGGGGCGCCGGAGTCGGGGCGGGAGCGGGTTCACCCTCTCCCGGGCCCGGAGGTTGCGGCGCCGCGGGGCCCGGCGGCAGGATCGCGAGGACGGCGACCAGGGCGACCGCGAGAACCCCGATGATCAGCAGACTCTGTGGTTTCATGCTCCGGGGTACGTGGCCCGGGAGACCATAAATATCCTTCATTGCAGTGGCCGTTCCCCGGGCGATCAGGGGGTCGCGGCAGGGGTGCAGACATCGGCAAGGAAGTCGTCGAGGGTATGCACGTACTTCACCCGGATCCCGTAGCGCTCCTCGATGTACATCCCCGTATCGACGGCGACCGGCCTCTGCCGGGCTATCCGGAGACCGCAAAAGATCCCCGTCTCCTCCCGGCTCTCGACGATGTTGTTGTTCTCCGCCGGGAGGAGGAGGAGGGTCTTTCCGCTCGCCGCGGCGGCCCCGGCCTTCTCGAGGATGCCGCCGACCGGGCCGATGTTGCCGTTCTCATCGATGGTCCCGGTCACGGTCACGCTCTCGTTGAGCGCAAAGTCCTCCATCACCGAGAGGAGGAGCGCGGTCATCAACGCTCCTGCACTGGGGCCGTCGATCTCGGAGACCCCGTCGGGGCTCTGGATGCTGAAGATGATGTCGCTCCCCGCAAGGTCCGCGTGGGAACGGCCGGCGGCGAGGTCGACGGCACGGTTTGCGGCATCCTGAAAGACGATCCCCATCAGGGGCGTCGTCTGGACGAGCACCCGCCCTCTTCCGGGCACGATCTCGACCGATATGTTCACCATCGCCCCCTCCTCGATCATCCGGTTCGTGGAGAACGGGCCGATGCCGGTGATCTCGACCTTCTGGAGGGTGACGGGTGCCTGCATCGATGCCGTTCTCCCGATCCCGGGGAGAGAGGCCATGGTCGCCGCCGGGGACGGACCGGCATCCGGAGGGAACAGCGCGGGGATATCGTCCCCGGGCACGAGAGCGACGGCAAGGAGGAAGACGTTCGCAAAGAGCGAAAGAACGAAGAGGATCGTCAGGGTCTTCTCCCGTACGCGCATATGCTGCCCGCATACCGTTCATCCAGATATATACTTTTCCCCTGGCGGATATGCACACGTACCTGCCCGCCGATTCATCGATGAATCCCGGCCGGACCTCCCCGGGCCGGGGGATCCTGAGCCATACCGGCCGGCTCTACGGGGCGCCCTGCCGCCCGGGAGAGAGAGGCGAGCGCAAACCAGCCGCGGGGGTCGGAGAACCAGCGCTCCACGGCAAGCCCGGCGGCACCAAAGAGCCGTCCGGCGCTCTCCCGGGTGAACTTCCGGGATATCTCGGTGAGGATCGTCTCCCCCCGCTCAAACGCCACGCGGAGCCCCAGGGCAGGGATCCTGACCGTCATCGCTTCCCGCGCCACGAGGTGCATCTCGATCTGCGCGAGATCCCTGTTGTAGAACGCACGGTGTTCAAAGAGGCCCGGATCGAAGTCCGCCCCGAGTTCCCGGTTGACCACGGCCAGGATGTTCCTGTTGAACGCGGCGGTCACCCCGGCGGTGTCGTTGTACGCGGCCTCGAGCACCGGGACCGGTTTCACCATATCGAGCCCGACCAGGAACCGGTCGTCCTCCTCCATCATGGCAGCCACGTTCACGAGCACCCGGTGCGCCTCAGGGCCGGTAAAGTTCCCGACGGTGCCTCCAAAAAACGTGATGAGCCTCTTTCTCCCGCGGGGGATGCGCTCGATATCGCGGGTGAAATCGCCCACGATCCCGAGGACGTGCAGGTGCGGGTACCCCCAAAGCAGCCCCTCTGTTGCGGCGGCCAGGGCCGACTCGCTCACATCCACCGGGATATACCGCAGGCCTTCGCCTTCCGGCCCCGGCGCCGCATCGATGAGCAGGGAGATCTTTTTGTTCGCTCCTGACCCCAGTTCAACGAGGTCGCCCTCCCCAAAGGATTCCATGAGCGCCTCGCACGCTCCGCGAAGGATGGATAACTCAAGCCTGGTCGGATAATACTCAGGGAGCCGGCAGATCTCCTCGAACAACTGCGATCCCCGGGCGTCGTAGAAGTACCGGCTCGGTATGTACTTCTGCTCCGCGGTCATCCCGGAGAGGATATCCGAGGCCAGGTCGTCACGGTATGCAGAGATGAGGTAGTTCCGAAGCTCGCTCCGTACGGAAGGAGTGCTCAGGCGACCCGTCATGCCCGACACCGATCTCGATTATGGCATATATATTGCCCGCTCCCCCGATGGCGCGGAGATCTCCGGTCACCGGCAGGCGACGAACCGGATGATCTCCCCCGGACCGTGCAGGAGATCGCGGAAGGCCTCGAGTGCCCGGTCGATATCCTCATCCGTCGTGTGAGCGCCGAGCGTCATCCGGACCGAGCAGTGGGCATCCTCTGCCGAAAGGCCCATCGCCAGGAGGACGTGGGACGGCGCCGGAGAGCCCGAGTGGCAGGCTGAGCCCGAGGAGAGGGAGATACCCCGCCGGTCGAGGGCGAGGACTATCGATTCGCCGCGGTAGCCGGGGAGCACCATATTGAGCGTATTTGCGAGCCGTTCGGTCGGATGGCCGTTCAGCCGGGCCCCGAGAACCGTCTCCCGGATCCCGGCCTCCAGCCGGTCCCGCAGGTGCCGGACGGCATCCATACGACCGATATGCTGCTCCGCGATCTCCGCGGCCCTCCCGAGCCCCACGATCCCGGCAACGTTCTCCGTCCCGGCCCGGAACCGGCCCTCCTGTTCGCCGCCGTGGATGAGCGGGGCTATGCGGACCCCCTTCTTCATGTAGAGCGCTCCGACGCCCTTCGGGCCGTATATCTTGTGCCCGGAGAGGGTCAGGAAGTCCACGTCGAGGTCGACCGCATCCACCGGCATCTTCCCGATCGCCTGGGTCGCGTCGGTGTGGAAGAGGGCGCCGTGGTCGTGGGCTATCCGCACCAGTTCCCGGACGGGCTGGATCGTCCCGGTCTCGTTGTTCGCCACCATGACGGAGACGAGGAGAGTCTCCGGGCCGATCAGGCCCTCGAGATCGGCCGGGTCGACCCGGCCGGAGCGGTCCACCGGCAGGAACGTGACGCGAAACCCGAACTGCTCAAGCCACCGGCAGGGCTCGATGACCGCGGAGTGCTCGGTCGGGGAGGTGATGATCTCCCTTTTTGTCCCATCCCGGCCGGCAAAGGCAAGGCCCTTGATCACCGTGTTGTTCGCCTCGGTGCAGGAGCCGGTGAAGGTGATCCGCCGGGCGGTGCAGTTGAGCAGGCGGGCAAGGCTCCGCCGGGCGGACTCGACGGCGACCTTCGCGTCTCTCCCCTCCCGGTATATGCTCGAGGGGTTGCCCGGGCTTGATGTGAGGTACGCGGCCATCGCCTGGTGGACCGCAGGGTCGAGGGGGGTGGTGGCGTTATGGTCGAGGTATATCCGGGGTGCCTCCGGCGGCGGCGCCGCCCCGGCGACGGAGTCGACCTCGCCGGTCCCGATGGCGACCCTCCCGCCGTCGCCTTCGGCCCTCGCCACATCGCAGAGGAGGGCTTTGTAGACGGGGAATCCCGATATCGGGTCGTATCGGGCAAGATCGGTCAGCTCGTTCACGTTTCCTTCCCGCCAGGCCTCCGGCGCCTGGTGACACCCGCCGCCCATGTTCGCCTCGACGGCGCCCCGGACGATGCCGTCGGTGACGAGTGCGCGGAGCACGATCTCGCCCCGCGCCGTCCGGACGATGACCCGGTCGCCGTCGCGGATCCCCCGCTCTCGGGCGTCATGGGAGTTGAGGGTGACCGTCGGCTCCGGCCGCTCCCTGACGAGCGAGGGGATGCTGTGGTGCTGGGCGTGGAAATCGGTCGTCACCCGCGCTCCGGAGTTGAAGACCAGAGGAAACCGCTCGGCCTGTACCGGTTGCGAGAGAGGGCTCTCGCCGGGCTCGGTGTAGACCGGGAGGGGATCGTAGCCGTACTCCTCGAGGATGGTCGAATAGATCTCGAACTTCCCCGTCGGCGTATCGAACCCGGGCCGGCCGTCGGGCCGGAGGAGGCCTTTCTCCCACTTCCGGTACTCCATCATAGCCGCCGGCGACCGGACGGTCCCGCCGGCCGCCCTGACGCCCTCGAGCGTGAACCCCGAGCCTTTCAGGACGTGCCGGAGAGCCTCTTCTTCCGACTGCGGGTAGAGGTGGCCGTAACCGAGGCGGCGGGCGAGTTCCGCCATGATCTGGACATCGCCCCGGGCTTCGCCGAGGGGCTCGATCACCCGTTCCCTGAGCCGGAAGACCGGGCCGTAGGTCATGTAGGACTCCCGCTCATAGAGGGTCGTCGCCGGGAGGACGATGTCGGCGTAGGCGGCATCGGCCGTCAGGTGCCGGTCCACAGAGACCAGGAAGTCCAGGTTCGCGAGGGTCTCCCGCCAGACCGGCGTCTGCGGCCAGGATATCAGCATATGGGCGGCCTCCAGTATCAGGGCGCGTATCCGGTAGGGCCTCCCGCGAAGGACCGCATCCGGCAGGGCGATCGCGTGGCCCTCCTGCCGGTAATGGGTGTAGACCGGGAACCGGTCGGTCCCGATAGCCCGCTTCAGGTCGGGGTTCTGGATGTAGCCGGAGCGGTTGATGGGGAAGGCGTTTCCCCTCATCGCAAAACACCGGCCGCCGGGGACGTCCAGGTTCCCCGATATCCCCCAGAGAACGAAGACCGCCCGGATGGCCTGCACGCCGGAGTCGCTGTACTCAAGCCCCGTGTACATGGCAAACGATGCGCCCCGGGCGCGGGCGATGCGCCGGGCAAGCGACGCCACGGTCTCTGCCGGAATCCCGGTGATGCTCTCCACCACCTCGGGGCGGTAGTGCTGGACGTAGGTTGCGAACTCTTCAAAACCGTGGCACCAGTTCGCGACGAAATCGGCATCGTAGAGTTCCTCCGCGACGATGACGTTTGCGAGACCGAGCGCCAGCGCTCCATCCGTCCCCGGCCGGATGGGCACCCACTCCGCGTCCACGAGGTCCACCGTCCGGGTGCGGCGGGGATCGATGACGACGACCTCCGCCCCCCGCCGGCGCGCCCCGGCGAGAGCCCGGAGGGCAAGGGGCGGGCAATCGGTGGCCGGGTTTGTCCCCCAGACGAGTATGAGGTCGCTCTGCTCGTAGTCGGAGAACATGTTGAAGTACATCTCCCCCATGGTCACGTGCGGCGCGATCATCGCAAAGGAGACGTAGCAGAGCGCCCCGACGCCCATGGTGTTCGGGGAGCCGAAGGGAAAGAGGACGCTCGATGCGGACGAGACCGCGACACCTTTCGGCTGGAATATGTCGCAGAACGAGAGCTCGAAGCTCCCCGACCCGGTGTAGATGGCGACCGCCTCCGGCCCGGACTCCTCTCTGATCCGGGTCAGGTTCGCGACGATCGTCTCGTATGCCTCGTCCCAGGTGATCCGTTCAAACGCATGGGTGCCTTTCGGCCCTGCGCGCCGGAGCGGGTAGAGCACCCGGTCGCTTGAGTAGACGATCTCGGGCGAGGCTTCCCCGAGCCTGCAGATGATGCCTATCTCGGCATCCTCGTCGGGGCGGACGGAGGCGATCCTTCCATGGCCGTCGTAGGCGACGATTACGCCGCACCCCGCAGAGCATATCCCGCAGAGTGCCCGGCGCTCCCCCGATGCGGGGTGGTGAGTCATGTGTGATCCCTGCATGGTATACCCCGGTTGCACGAACCGCCCCCTGGGGCCGGTGCGGCATAATGGTTACCATGGCCGGATCAGGGGAGGCCGGCAGGAGCCTCTCCGGGGATGCCGTGGCTATCCGGTATCCTGCCGCTACCCGCACGACCACCGGATCGGGCGGCCGGGGTATGGGGGCGGGTCATGCCGCCTCGCGGTGCTCCGACCCGCGGGACCAGGACATCGCCCCGGCAAGGAGGAGGAGGAGGAGGGAGACCATGAGCGCGGCATCGATGCCCTGGATGAATGCCCCGGCCACGTTCCCTACCAGGTGGGATGTGCCCACGTAGATCTCGAACGCAAGGGCGCGGGGGATCGAGGCGGAGGCCACCGTTATGGCAAGGACGAAACTGCCGAGGATGCCGATGTTCTGCACCATCCGGAGCGCGCCGGATATGCCCCCGTAATCCCCCGCCCGCGCGTTGGCCATGATGGCGCTGTTGTTTGCCGGGTAAAACATCGATGTGCCGACACCGGAGACGAACGACGCCAGGAGGACGATGGAGAGGGGGGAGTCTACCCTGAGCATCATGAAGATGAAGATCGCCGCCGCGATCACCAGCGTTCCGGTGGTGGCGATGATCCGTGCCCCGAGGCGATCCGAGAGCCTTCCCATGAAGGGGCCGAGAACGCTCCCCACGACGTAACCGGGCGTGAGGAGGAGGGCGGCATCCAGGGGGGAGAGCCCGCGGATCCCCTGGAGGTACATGGTGATGAGAAATATGACCGCGAGGTAGCCAAGGCTCTGGAAGAATGCAGCGAGAAGGCTGTATTTAAGGATCGGCCTGTTCAGGCTCTCGAAATCGATCATGGGGGTCCGGGTGCGCACCTCGTGCCAGGCAAATACCAGGAGGAAGAAGACCCCCAGGGGGGCAACGATCGTCGACCACGTCGTGAGGCCGTTTCCGGCAAAGTCGATCGCGGCGTAGGATATGAGCGAGAGGGCTATGGTAAGGAGAGCCATGCCGGGGAGGTCGAGGGATGCCTGCGTTCTGGCTGCACCCTTCACGTAGCGCAGACCAAGGTAGAGGGCGACGATGCCGATGGGGACGTTGATGAAGAAGATGTACTCCCATCCGGCAAAGGTGGTGATGATGCCCCCGAGCACGATGCCGAGCGTTGCACCGACCGTCCAGCCCATGGAGTTGTAGCCGTATGCTGCCCCGCGTGCATTGGGAGGAAATATATCGGCTATGATGGCTCCTGAGTTCGACTCCAGGAGTGCCCCTCCCAGGGCCTGAACGCCGCGGAAGAGGATCAGCATGGTGATGGATGAGGAGATACCGCAGAAGAACGAACTGACGGTGAAGAGGCCGAACCCGAGGTTGAACATGCGGGGCCGGCCGAAGAGATCCCCGAGTCTCCCGAGCGGGACGGTCAGGGACGCCATGATCAGGAGATAGACGAGGATGATCCACATGGTGCTGAGAAGATCTGCGTGGAGCCCATCCGCGATGACGGGAAAGGCCAGGATGACGATGGTGCTGTCAAGTGCCCCCATCAGGGTGCCGAGCACGAGAACAGAGAGCACGATCTTCTGCTGCCGATCCATATCGAGAGGTTAGATTGTGTATCCATATAGGGGTTCCCAAATTGGCGTCCGTGCACATATCGGTCTTTCTGCCCATCGTGAAGGAGGAGAGCCCGGAGGTGAGAACGGGTTGCAACCCCCCGATGCAGCGAGAGTGCGGGCACCGGGTCTCGCTCATCTTGACGCCCGGCACCCTTCGTGTTGAGCGCAAAACCGCGCAGGGAGATCGGCAGCCTGACCCCCCGCGAGGGTTCTTCAAGACCTCAGCGGCGTGCCGGCCCAGTCGAAAAAAAGGTTGTCGGGGGTTTTCCGGGTCAGTTCTCCCCGCCGAGATCCAGTTTCTTCGTCTTCCAGGCCCCCTGCCGGTAGAAGAAGAGATCGCACAGGAAGACCACCACGGTGCCGCAGACCACCGCGAACCAGATGAACTGCAGCGGCATCTCCATCGCCACCAGGGCCGCGGCAAGGCCCACCTGCACGATCAACTGCCCCGCGATCGCCGCGTACATGCCCGGTCTCGTCATCCCCGCACCGTTCATCGCAAACCCCATCGTCATCGCCATCGCTATCACGAAGTACGACGGGGGAACGATATGCATGAACTGGATGCCGTTTGCAAGCGACGCCTCGGTCGCGCCGAAGAACGCCAGGAGATGATCCGCAGACCGCAGGTAGAGGATGCCCACCAATGCCATGAACAATGCGTTCACGATCATCGCAATCCGAACCGTTTTCTCCGCCCTCTCCACTTTCCCTGCTCCCAGGTTCTGCCCGACCATCACCGCGACTCCCGTGCAGAGCCCCATCACGAAGATCAGGCCCAGCATATCCAGGCGCTGGCAGATACCGTACGCCGCCACCGCCGACGTGCCGTACAGCGCCACGATCGCCGTCATACCGAGGAACGCAAAACTCCTGACCCCGCTCTGCACGGCCGACGGCACCATGACTCTCACGATATCCTTGAGCAGCCGCGGCTCAAACGTCCACTGCTTCGGGAGCCTGACCGGACCGTTCTTCTTCGACGGCAGGAGATACATCACCCCGACGAGAAGCAGCACGCCGGTTGCACGCGACGCAATGGACGCATACGCGGATCCGGCTATGCCGAACGCCGGGAGACCGCCAAGGCCCATGATCAGCGTCGGGTTCAGGACGATATTCGCGATGTTCACCCCGATCATGACGAACATCGGCGTCCTCGAGTCCCCCGTGCTCTGGAACACGGTCGTCAGGATCATCAGGGTGACGAAGACGAACATCCCCATCAGCATCGGGGAGAGGAAGTGTGCCCCCACCGCTGCAACCTCGGGATCGGCTCCGAGGAGCAGGAGAAGGTCCTGCGACCAGAACATACCGATGACCGCAAGGACCGCGGAGAAGCCAAGTGCCAGGTACAGCGAATGCGAGAGGATCACCGGGATGCGCTCATACCGCTCCGACCCGTACGCCCGCGACACGAATGCAGCCGTTGCCGTCACGGTCCCGAAGATCACGGTAGTAAGCACTATTATGATGGATATGCTCATCGCTCCGCCGGCAATCGAGACATCGCCGAGTTTGCCGATGAAGTACATATCCACCACCTCCAGGATGCTCGCAAGGAAATTGCTGATGATGATCGGGAGGGCCACAATCCAGAGGCCTTTTCCGACCGATCCCTCGGTGAGAAGATTATTGGAACATTGTGCCGTCAAGATATCATTCATTATACGGGGCGGAAGACGATAAAGTTTGACCGACCGCCTCAACCTGCATTTTTCCGTAAATGTGAAAAGAAGCGTTATGGCTTTTGATCGGGCTATGGAGGATATGTTATCGAAGAGAGCTGTTGCCGGTGGACCATCGCTTCGCCGCTTTGACGGCTTCTACCTCGAGGCGCACCATGGGAACGTGGATGCGGCCGTCCTGCGAGGGGCGCCCCTCCACGTACCGGGCCACCAGTTCGGCGACGAACGCCGGCCGGACCTCTTCGGGGAGCCGCTCCAGGTACAGGTGCCAGGTTGTCCGGACCCATCCCGCGAGGCCGTCAGGGCTATCGAAGGCCATATCCTTCCCGATCAGCTCGACCCGCACGGGGATGAGCCCTGCCGCCCGGAGCGGTTCGCGTTCGTCTTCCGGCCCATAAAAGGCATAGCGGGACGGCGGGCCGCTTGCAAGCGTGATCCAGGGTTCCCCGGCCAGCATATCGTCTGCAACCGCGAGGACCGGCGCGGCGTTCCCTCTCCCGCCCATCTGGAGGAGAACCCGTCCTCCCGGCCGGAGGGCGCGTGCGATCCCCGAGAAGACCCTGCCGTGGTCGGAGACCCAGTGCAGGGCGGCGTTCGAGAAGACGATGTCGAACTCCGTATCGAACGGCAGATCGAGCATATCGCCCTCGGCAAACCGGAGATTCGGATACCGCTCCGGGGGCAGGTGCATCCTCGCGAAGGCGATCATATCGCGGGATATGTCAAGGCCGAGCACCGATCCCGAGGGGAGGCGGGCGGCGATCTCCGCGGTCACCTTCCCCTCGCCGCAGCCGAGGTCGAGCACCCGCTCGTTGCCGGCAAGTTCGAGCTTTCCGATCAACTCCGTCGCCCAAGCCCGCTGGGCGGCGGAGTGCTTGTGGTAGTCGTCCGGGTTCCACGCGTGCATCACAGGAATACCCTCTCCGCTGGTACGGGTACCGCTGCCGCAGGGCATCAAGCCATCGGTGAGGGAGCGCGCCGGAAAAGTGCATCAGCGGGTTTTGCCCCGGGGACCACTCACGCCCCCATCCGGCAAAGGTCCCGCATCGCCCGGATCACGAAGAGGGTCTCGCCCTCAAGCTGCTCGGTATCGACGACGAACGAGACGAACCCCGCCCGGGCAAAGAGGTCCCGGACCTCATCGAGCCCGGTCAGGGACGAGACAAGGAGGAGAACCCGCCCGAAGGGCGCGAGCACCCGGCCGGCATCGGCGATGAACCGCTCGATCACCACCCTCCCCGTCGGCCCGCCGTCGAGGGCGTACTCCAGCCAGTCGTCGATCCGCTCCTCGGGAGCCGTCGGGAGGTAGGGCGGGTTGAAGAGGATGAGGTCGAACGGCCCCGAGAGCCCCGCAAAGAGGTCGGTCCTGACCGCCGCGAGACCGCGGGCGCGGGCGCACGCCGCCGCGTGCGGGTTGATATCGGTCACGACCACAGCGGCCGCCCGACCCGAGAGGCCGGCCGCGACATACCCGCTCCCGGTCCCGACCTCAAGCACCCGGTCAGCCCCCCTGACCTCCCGGAGCGCCGCCCGGAGGAGGAGAGACGAATCTTCGGCGGGAGGATAGACCTCGCCCGGGAGCATCCTCAGCACCCGGCAAGCGTGTTTGCAACCAGGGCAAACTCGCACAGTGTCAGGTTCTCGGGCCGGCGCTGCAGGAGATCGTCGGGCAGCGCCGCGATCGCCCGCTCGATCACGTCGAGCGGGAAGAATTCTTTCCCGCTCCGGAGGCCTTTCCGGACGGTCTTACGCCGGTGGGAGAAGAGCACCCTGACGACGTCGGCATAGACCCGCTTATCCGCTATCGGGTAGGGCGGCTCGTGCGGCGTCACCCGGACAACCCAGGAGCGGACCTGGGGCTGCGGCCGAAACGCGGAAGGCGAGAGCTCAAGGAGCGGTTTGACGGACGCATAGGTCTGGACCATCACCGAGAGCCGCCCGACATCCGGTGTCCCCGGCCGCGCGATCATTCGCTGGGCAAACTCCTTCTGGTACATCAGGATGGCCGTCTCAAACCCGATATCCAGCAGGCGGAACGTTATCTTCGAAGAGGCCGAGTACGGGAGGTTTGCAACGACGATATCAAACGGCGGGATGTCCACCTTCCTCGCGTCGCCGGAAACGATCCGGAGGCGCCCCTCATCGATAGCATCGGCAAAAGCGAGATCGAGTTCCTCCACGAGAGCCGGATCGATCTCGACCGCGACGACATTCGCACCGCGGTCGAGGAGAGCCCGGGTGAGGATTCCTTCGCCGGGCCCGATCTCGAGCACTCGCCGGCCGGATACATCGGCAAACCCGGCGATCCTCTCGACGGCCCTCCGATCGATGAGGAAGTGCTGATCCCGTGGAGCACTCATTTCAGCGTGAAGACATGGTACTTCTCGTTCGGATCCTCGATCTCGCGCAGGACCCGGCTGACGATCATCCGGGCGGGGTGCGGGAGCGATTTGATCCGCCCCGATATATCCGCGAAGCTCTCGAACGGCTTCTTCTCCCGCTGCTCGATCACCTCCCACATCAGTTTCTTCCCGATGCCGGGGAGCAGGTGGAGCATATGGAACTTCGGCGTGATGGGAAGAGACTTATTGAAGAAATCGACGAACCGCTGCTCGTTCTCGTGGACGATCTGCTCGACAACAAACGGCAGCTCCAGTTTCGCCGTCGCCGTCAGGTCTTCGTAGCCGATCCGCCGCTTGACACGCTCGATCTTATCCCGCTCCGCGTCACCGATGTAGACGCGGTCGTGGATCTGGATATCCGCGCCCGCTTTCGGGACGAGCTCGAGCAGTTTGAACTGGTCCACGCCGACGGCAAGGACAACCGGTTCGCGCTTGTAGACGGGACGCTGGTCGCTCATGTATCCCATCGGGAGGACATCAATGACTACCGCGTTCTCTTCTTTCCTCTCAGCCTTCATCGACATCACCCCGTTGGTTAGAAGTGCGTCACTACCAGCTCGAGGATCCTGTCAAGCTCTTCCGCGGTGAGGTTGAACCGCTCTTTGGCATAGATAGCCCGCAGTTCGTCCCGGGTCCGCGGCATCAGGTTCGCGATGCGGTAGGCAATCTCCTCTTTCATCTTCTCAAACTGCATGAGCTCGCCGACGAGATCGCGGGCTTTATCGGATGATGTCTTCGAGAGATGATTGGCATGCTCGATACTTTTGCGCAGCTCGTAGGACATCTCTTCTCCGGACCCAAGCCGGGTTGCCTCCACGGCAAGGAGTGTATCACGCAGTTCCGGAAGCAGCATCCGCTCTTCGCTGACGATTCGTTTTACTTTCATGCCAATCACTACTGTTGAGGGTTATACCTTCTGCGCTTTTAGATGTTGCGGTCTCGCAATCACCTGTTTCATCGTATCGCCGTCCCTGACCTCGAGCACCCATGCGCGCCCGCGCTGTCCGATGACCGTGCCGGTCTTTCCGTGGAATCTCCGGTGGGGCATGCCCTTCTGGACACTCGGCTCGACCACGACATGCACCTTCTGCCCGACCTCGAAGTCCTGAATCACCGAGGTTACGGGGGGGATACCGCGTCTTCTGAGGTCCTTCTTGAACTTATACCGCGTCTTCTTGCGTGGTCCATTGTGATGTGCCATGATTTACTCACCAAACTCGTTTGCTGTTTCGACCAGCACCACATCGAGGCTGACAACACGTGCGGTGCGCCCCAGGATCCGGGCAAGGCTGGGCTGGGTTCTGTCGTTGTCGCCCGATATCAGCTCTTTGATGTAGAGGCCCGCTTCGCCGACGACTTCGACCCAGTATCTGTCGTCCTGTGCGCCTGTACACCGGATATCGAGGACATCGCGTTCCCGAACTTTATCTGCCCGTCGGTGTGCCACCCGCAGGGGGGTGCGCTGTCGTATCGTTACACCTTTTAGCTGATCGAGGGCCGCCCTGAACTCGTCCTGAGTCACAGGACCGTCGATCTCGACCAGGATCCTGTATTTTTTATGCGCTTTGTCGGACTTAAGGCTTTGCACCGTCTTCCGATCCGCCCATCCGGCCAGGTGGACCGCCACTCTCCCCCCGGCCTTCTCGTTGATATCCTCTTCAAGGGCCGCAAGGTCCACCGACCGCCTTCGCGGCGCCTCGACCTCCATGACGAAGGGGCGGCCCGACCCGAGCATCCGGGCATCGATGTCCTCCCGGCCGGCACCGTGGAGGACGGCGTTCCCCGCATCGAAGGCTTCTATCACCGGCCGGCCGATCAGCTCCTCGACGGAGTCCGCGTACTGTTTGCCGGTGAAGTCGCACTTCTCGCACCCGGCGCCCTTGCAGGCCCGGCAGTCCCAGTGGGTCTGCGGGATCCCCCGCTCGTACTTCAGGTAGCGCCCGACAAAGAAGACGGGATTGACCTGCACCTCGACAGTCCCTTCCGCGATATCGAGGATCACGACGATATCGGGCCGTTTCAGGTCGGCCGTCTTCCCGGTGAGGGCTGATACGGCTTTGCCGACCTCCCGGTTCATCTCCGCCTTCAGCGGTTCGGGGTCGCGAAGGGTGAGATCGCTCCAGACCATCTCCTCGCTCTCCGCTATGAGCGGCGGCACTCTCGTCCCGATAAGAAACGTCGCAAACTCTATCCCCTGCACCGCTTCCACGACCTTTGCGGCCCAGGCATCGGTGCGGGAGAGTTCGCCGCCGCAGATCCAGCAGGACTCCGACTCCGGCTCGCTATGCGGCTCGTTTACCGCGATCTCGCGCGTGATCCGGAGCGCCCTTCCCCGCTCCTCGTTCGTCAGCGAAAACGACCGTTTGCCAAAGAACCGCCCGAGGCAGTGGTTGCAGGTCTCGCCGTACTCAAGGATTGCTCCTACCGTTTCTATGATATCCATCCGGACTCCCTCCGGTCCATCTCGTTTAAGAGGACGGTGATGGTATGATCGGCATGCAGCGACCGCGGCCCCACCGAGTAGCGGGGATAGGCCGCGATCAGGTCTTCCTCCTCAGGGGTGAAGTTCAGGTGATCGGAGAGGAGGTATGCCTCCGGGAGCGCCGGCGCCGCCCGGATATCCTCCCCTGCCTCATCGAGGACGGCAAACGGCACCTCCGCGAGGAGTCGCGTGAACCCGCCGCGGCGGACGTAAACCCCCGGTGTCGACTCGCGGAACTCATCCCCGCAGGGGAGGGCAAGCGCCTTCTTGACCAGGGCGGCGCTGCTCCGCTCGTCCGGCGAGAGGTAGCGAAGAGCGCTCCCCGAGAAGAGGACGGTCTTCTCGGGCCCGGGTTCCCCGCAGAGGATGAGGTAACACTCGACGTCGCGCCGCAGATCGTGGGAGAGAAAGAACGAGGCGTTGATGCACCGGCAGAGGACATCCATCCTCCCGGCGCTCCCGGCGAGATCGTTGAGGCTGAACGTGCCGCTCGTTGCGGCACGATGGCCCACGACGGCAAACCGCTTCATCGGCTGGGTCCGCCGAACTTCTTCATCATGCGCTGCATGTTGAACTTGCCGCCGCCCATGCCCCGCATGCCTTTCAGGGCGCGCTGCATGATCTTGTAGTATTTGATGAGGTCGCGGACATCCTCGGGCGCCACGCCGGCGCCGCGGGCGATCCGGTGGATCCGCGAGCTCCCGATCACCGAAGGGTCATCGAGCTCAGGAGCCGTCATCGAGTCCATGATCACCTTGTAGCGCTGCATCTTGCTGCTGGTGATGTCGTAGGCGTCGTCGGGTATCTGCATGCCGCCGAGCGGGAGCATGCTCATGATCTGCTTCAAGGGCCCCATCCGGTTCAGCGCCTCAAGCTGCTTGTACATGTCCCGGAGGGTGAACTTGCCCTTCAACATCGCGTTGACGTCGATATCCTCGGCCGAGACCGCCTCTTCGGCCCGCTCGACGAGGGCTTTTAAGTCGCCCATGCCGAGCATCCGGGATATGAACCCGTCCGGGTCGAACCGTTCGAGATCCTCGATCGTCTCGCCGCTCCCGATGAAGACGATCCCGCTCTGCGTCTCCGCGACCGCCGAGAGCGCGCCGCCGCCGCGCGCGGTGCCGTCCATCTTCGTCACGAGGACGCCGTCGATCCCGATCGCCTCGTGGAACCGGCGGGCCTGTTCGCTCGCCTGCTGGCCGAGAGCCGCGTCGATGACGAGCCACCGGTGGTCGGCGCGCGCGATATCGTTGATGCTGATGATCTCCTCGATCAGGTTCTCCTCGAGGGCGTGGCGCCCCTGGGTATCGATGATGATGACCTCGTACTGCTTCCGGAGCTTCGGGAGGCCCTCTCTGACGATCCGGAGGGCATCCTTCTCGCCCGGGTCCCCGTAGCAGGGGATGCCGATCCGGTCGCAGAGGGTCTTCAACTGGTCATAGGCGCCCGGCCGGAAGGTGTCGGCGCAGATCACGCCGACCCTGAGCCCCTTGCGCTGGAAGTAGCGGGCAAGCTTTGCCGTCGTCGTCGTCTTCCCGCTCCCCTGCAGCCCCGCCATCAGGATAGTCTGGGGCCCGAGCGCCACCGCTCCCGGCGCCCCCATCAGCCGGACGAGCTCCTGGTAGACGATCCGCAGGACGTGCTCGCGCACGCCCATCCCCTTCGGGGGCTCCTCCTCAAGGGCACGCTGCTTGATCGCCTTTGAGAGTTCCATGACGAGCTTGACGTTGACGTCGGCGGAGAGGAGCGCCCGCTGGAGGTCGCGGACCAGTTCGTCGACTGCCGCCCGGTCGATCACCGTCTTGCCGGCGAGTTTCTTGACCGCATCCTTCAAGGATGTCCCGAGGTTGTCAAGCATCAGGCTTCACCTCCCAGGAGTTCGTCGACCACGGTGCGGGGCGTAAAGGGCATGATGTCGTCGTAGCCCTGGCCGGTCCCGAGGAAGAGGATGGGTTTTCCCACCGTATGCGCGACCGATATGGCCGCGCCGCCCTTTGAATCCATATCCGCCTTCGTCAGGACGACCGCATCGGTACCGACCGCCCGGTTGAACTCGCCGGCCCGGATGACGGCATCGTTTCCTGCCACCGCCTCATCGACGTAGACGACGAGGTCGGGTTTCATGACCCGCCGGATCTTCTCGAGCTGATTCATGAGGTTTGCCCGGTTGTGGAACCGGCCGGCCGTATCGGCGAGGACGACATCGATCTCGTGCGCCTTTGCGTACTGGACCGCATCAAAGAGGACGGCGGAAGGGTCGGCGCCCGCCTGGTGCTGGATCACCTTGATGTCCAGGCGGTCGGCATGGGTCCGGATCTGCTCGATCGCGCCCGCGCGGAAGGTGTCGCCCGCGCCGATCACGACCGTAAACCCGTTCTTCTGGAGGTAATGGCCGACCTTTGCGACCGTCGTCGTCTTTCCGGTCCCGTTCACGCCGGTGAAGAGGATCTTCACCGGCCGCTCGTGCTCTCTGATATAGTCACGAAGGTCGAGGCCGTCGCCAAGCACCCCGCAGAGCGCGGCGCGCAGGGTCGCGACGACCAGGTCGTCGACCGATGCGCCGATCTTCCTGTGCCGGCCCACGAGATCGCTCTTCACCCGGGCGATGATCTCATCCGTGACCGGGAGAGCGACGTCGTTTTCGAGGAGGACCATCTCGAGCTCCATCAGGGGCTCCTCGATATCCTTCTCCTGGAGGAGGATCTCCCGCTCCCGGACGAGGATCTTTAACCGGTTGAAAAACGTTGGATCCTCCCGTTTCTCCTCCCTGGCGGCAGGAGGCGCCAGAGGTTTCCCCGGGAGAGGGGGTGCGGGTGTGATGACCGGCGGCAGTGGGGGTTCGACGGCCGGCGGCGGTGCGGGCTGCTCGACCGCCGGTTGCACCGTGGCGGCCTCCTCGATATTCGAGGCGAACTTTGTCCGTATATTCTGAAGTTTCTTCTTTAGCGAATCAAACATTATCGGATTCCGCCCTGACCAGCCTCTCCCTGCCGGATCCCCCGGTAGGCCGCCTCGATGCGGCGGGAGATCTCCGTTGCCTGCCCCTGCAACTGCTCGACTGAACCTGCGACCTTCTTGCCGACCGCCTCGAGTTCGGTTATCCGATCGCCGAGGTACTCGATCGCATCCGCACTGGCACGCTCCACGGAGACATCGGCCCCGATGTTCACGATTACGTGGCCTGCATCGAGCACCTGTACCCGGAGAAGGGCGCCGCCCCCGATGGGGAGGAGGACGACGCCGTCCGTGCTCTCCTGGAGGGCCCGGAGGGTCTCGATGGCGGCGACCGCCTCGATGCGCTGCTGCTCGATCATGCCAAGCTGCTGCGTCAGGATCTCGATCTGCTGCCCGTACTCGTTTAAGTACATCTGGAGCGTCTGTATCTCACGGGGATCTGCCTGGTTCACGTTATTCACCAGCTACTACGTTAACCGACTCGATGGTGATATAACTTCTCTTCAGGCGATGCTTGCTCCCGATATCCGCAAAAACCCACTCTCTGGCCTGGTTCTCGTTTGGTGCCTCGACGACCTTGCGGTACGGTTTCCACGCGTTGTTGATCCTGCACGCGCCCACAACTTCAAACGTCTGGTTCTCCATGACTGCTTCACTCCAAAAACCCAAAGACTTCCTCTATCCGCCCGAGTTCAAACCCGGTCGTAAACGATCCTGCAATATATCCTTTGCTGTTTGCAAGGAGACCGGTTCCGACAAGACCGCTGCCCATGTTGACCGACCCAAGGCCGATCGGGAGGTCGACCACCCGCTCGAGGGTCGCGATCTCCGTCTCGTTCGTCCGGGGATGAGCGAGAATACCCTTGTTTGTCGCGCATCCGGCCATGCCGACGGTCTTGATGCCCCCGAGCGTGAGCCGGATCACCGGCACGCCGAGGAACGACCCGATCTCTTCGGCAACCCCGACATCCATGTCGGGGTGGACGGCGGCAACATAGTCGTTTGCGAGTATGACGTTGCCTGCCGCGTTCATGGACCCCTCGAGCAGGAGGACTTCGCGGTGCTCCGCAAGGACCGCGAGCTCATCGGCGGCGGCAAGGCCGCTGACGACCAGGCCCCGGCTGTTCCCCGCAACGAGAGAACCGATGATGCCGCTCTCCTGGACGGTGGTGGCCACGATATCGACAGAGAGTTCCCGCCCGAGGGCTTCGGTGAACTCCCCGGGCACCCGGGGGTCCACGATCGCGATATCCTCAAAGACCCGGGCGTAGACGCCGATGTTCGGGTCGCCCAAGAGATCGATCGTCCCGGTCATCTCACTCCTCGGCGAGCTCGGCCTGGACCTGCCCGTCCTCGAACTTCATCGCGCGGACGCGAATCTTCCGCGGGGGTTTTCCACTCCCGTTCTCCCAGACCTTCTCGTTGATGCTCCGGTCCAGTTTGACGTCCGCACTCTTCATGTGCCGTTC